>Ga0209025_1001552_pt1 | contig 29210 bp, 20 predicted proteins | sample AraplaMF_Col_mLB_FD_184256 | JGI IMG/M metagenome (GOLD analysis project Ga0209025, IMG submission 184256) | Arabidopsis root microbial communities from the University of North Carolina, USA - plate scrape MF_Col_mLB (SPAdes) (version 2) | ecosystem: Host-associated > Plants > Roots > Endosphere... | reverse complement strand
GTTGCCGATGGTCTGCGTCGGCGGCTCGTTCGGGCCCGGCACGTAGTCGGCGACGAACGCCGAGAAGTCGTAGTTGTCGTTGGTCTGCGTGTAGATGTAGCTGCGCAGGTCCTTGTAGAAGTACGCCGCTGCCACATAGGCCTTGGTGCCGAAATACTTCTCGTAACTGATGTCGAACGCGTTGGCACGCCACGGATCCAGTTCCGGGTTGCCGCCGCTCGCGCCCGGACGACCGGTGCTCGTATCGACGCCGAATTCCAGCGACGCACGCAGCTGGTCCACGCGCGGACGCGCCACCTGGCGGGCCAGCGCCATGCGCAGCGTCTGGTCGTGCGGGAACAGGAACGCGAGGTTCATGCTCGGCAGGTAGTCGGTGTAGGTCTTGCCGTTCTCGTACGGCTGCACCTCGCTGCCGGCCGGCTGCGTGGAATCCCAGAAGTTCGCGCGCGAGGACTGGTCCGCGTGCTGGATCTGCACGCCGAAGTTGCCGCGCACGCCCACCGAACCCCAATCGGTATCGATGTTGCCCTTGATGTAGCCGGTGGTGAGCTTCTCGTCGACCGTCCACGCCTTCGGGATCAGGTAGGACAGGTTGTCCACCGGCTCGAAGCTCATGTAGCGCGACACTGCCGCCGGCACGTTCCACGCCGGGATGTAGCCCATGCCCGCGAAGTTCAGGTTCACCAGTCCGTATTGCAGGTCGCGACCGATCGCGGTGTCGCCCTGCGCGCCGAGGTTGATGTTGCCTTCCGGCTGCGTCTTCTGCTTTTCGCGATCGGCGTAGTTCAGGCCGACGTCGATGTCGGACAGGAAGCCGCTCGCGAACGCCGGCGCGGGGATGGACGCGGCCAGCGTGTAGGTCTTCAGCTCGTCCTCGATGCGCGGCACCTTGCCGTAGCCGGAGCCGTAGATCGTGTTGGTGAGGAACAGCGTTTCCGGATTCGAATAATCGCGGCCCGGCACCAGCCACGAGAAGCCGTTGCTGTTGTACGCAAGGCCCAGCGTATCCAGCTGCAGGCGCGGAACCTGCTGCGTGTTGTTCTCCAGCAGCAGTTCCTCGCGCTCGGCGCGGGACCAGCCGATGTCGGCCTTCATGCGCACCTGGCCGACGTTGAAATCGTTCGCCCAGCCGAACGCGTCGATCTTGTCCTCGCGCTTGCGGTACATGCCGCGCACCAGCGGATAGACGTTCACCGCGGTGCCGCCGGTGAAGGAGCCGTTCTCGTTGACCTGCGGATTGAGGAACACCACCACCGGGTCGCCCGCGCCGCCGCCGTTGTAGCCGGACAGGTTCACTTCGAACTGGTTCGCCGTGTCTTCCTGGTCGGCCTTGGTGTGGAACAGGTCGAGCGTGCTGGTCCAGTCGTTGGACGGGCGGTACTGCAGCGTCGCCATCACCGCGTCGCGTTCGATCTCGCCGGTGCGACGCAGCGCCTTGATGCCGTCGGCGAAGAACGTGCCTTCCGGCACGCCGTTGCGGAAGCGGTCGCCGTCGGGACCGGTCGTGGCGCTCCACGGCTCGTACAGGCCGACCTGGTTTTCCTGGATCGGCAGTTCCGTGTGCGAATAGCCGATCGAGAAACCGACCGTGCGATCCATGAACTGGCCGATGTAGCTGGCGTTGATGCGGTTGCCATCGCCGTCGGCGTTGGCGGCGTCGCCCAGCGAATTGCGCTGGTAACGGCCGCTCACCGCGACGATCGGCTTGTCGTAATCGAGCGGGCGGACGGTGCGCATGTCGATCGTGCCCGACAGGCCCTGGCCGACGAGGCCGGCATCGGGCGTCTTGTACACGGTCACGCCGCTCATCAGCTCGGCGGGGTACTGGTCGAACTCGACGCTGCGGTTGTCGCCGGTGGACACCATCTCGCGGCCGTTGAGCAGCGTGGTGGCGAAGTCCGGCGACAGGCCGCGCACGCTGATCACCTGCGCGCGACCGCCCACGCGCTGCGCGGACAGGCCGGGCAGGCGGGCGATGGATTCGGCGATGCTCACGTCCGGCAGCTTGCCGATGTCTTCGGCCGAGATGGCTTCGACGATCGAGGTCGATTCCTTCTTGGTGTCGATCGAGGTCTCGATGCCGGCGCGGATGCCGGTGACGACGACCGAATCGAGCGTCTTGGTTTCGTCGGTACGCGACGGCTCGCCTTCCGGCGCCTGCGTGGCGACCTGAGCCTGTGCGCCGAAAGCGACCAGCATCGTTGCCGACGCGAGCGCCACGCTCAGCAGATTGCGCTTGAGTTGCATCTCCCCTCCCACGGGTCGATTTTCGAAAAAATCGGATTTCTAGTCGTTGTGTGTCGGCCCGCGTGCGTCGCGACAGCTGTCGCGCTCGCCGGGAGCCCGCGCCCGAGTCGGCAAAGAAAAACCCCTCAGTACGTAGCGGCGATGGTAGTTCGGCCCATCCCCGCACAAAGTTCTTTGCATACGTATTCATCGCCTGCTTTCTCGCGAAAATCCGGGTGCAAGCGTTTTCCCGGACGCACGGGGCCACGCCCGCGCGTGCGCGGGAGCGTGTCGGTGGGGCGCTGGTCCGTCAGCGTCCGAGCAGGTACTGCAGCGGCACCTCGAGCCGGTCGCGCCAGGCGCGTTCGTTGTGCTCGGCGCCCGGGAATTCCCGGCTCATGAATGCGCGACCCTCGCGCCAGCCGGCCTCGCGCAGGACCGCGTCCATGCGCAGCTGGTAAGGCGCGTAACCGGCGTCGAGCGTCGCGGTGCCGTGGTCGAAATAGAAACGGTGCGTGCGCCGCGCGGGCAGGTGCGCGGCCAGGTAGTCGATGACGGCGCCGTCGTTCGCGGGCCAGTGCGTGGACATCCCGCCGGCCGCGCCGAACACGTCCGGGTACTCGCTCATCGCATAGGCCGAAATCAAGCCGCCCATGCTGGATCCCATCACCATCGTGTCTTCGCGTTCGGGCTTCGTGCGATACGTCGCGTCGATGGCGGGCTTGAGTTCCTCGACGATGAAACGCAGGTACTCGTCGGACAGCACATACTTGCGCTGTTCAGGCGACGCCGCCTTGGCGGGCATGTACTCGTTTCCACGCAACGGCGTGTTCGAGATCGCGACCACGATCGCCTCGCGCACGCGATGCGCATCGATCAGCTTCGTCATCGTCCCGTCGACGTCCCAGTCGATGCCGGTGAACGACATCGACGGATCGAACAGGTTCTGGCCGTCGTGCATGTACAGCACGGGATAGCGGCGCTTCGGATCCGTCGCGTACGACGGCGGCAGCCATACATCGATATTGCGTGCGGGAACGTAGGCCGAGGGAACGTCCTGGTAACTGTCGACGCTTCCTGTCGCCTGCAGCGCGGGCGCATTCACCGCGTACGCCCAGCGCAGGAACACCGGCAACATCCGCGCCCAGGCCGCCTGTTCGTGCTTGCCACCGGGGAGGAGATACAGGGACGCATCGGCACGCGTCGCCTTCGCCGCGTAATCGTCGTTGGTGCTGTAGCCGAGTTGGCGCAGGCCCTTCATGCCGCCTGCGTCGGCGTTCCAGCCTTCGAGCATGTCGCGCGTGTCGTCCACCGCATCGTTGACGCCGTCGCCGTCGCGATCCGCCGTCTCTTCCGCTGTGCCGACCGCGAAAAACCATCGCGCGCCGTTGCGCGGTTCGCTCGCATCGACGATCCGCTGCGCCATGCGCGTGCGCTGCATGCTGGCATCGTCGGTCGTGTCCGAGGCGGGCCAGAACGACGGCGAAAACGCGCCCACGCGCCCGAACAGCTCCGGATACTGCCAGCCGAGGTTGAACGCGCTGAGCCCGCCGAGCGACCAGCCCACGATCGCGCGCGCATCCGGCGTGGTGCGCGTGCGGTAGCGTGCGTCGATCGCCGGGACCAGCGTGTGCGCGAGCCATTCCGAGTACGCATGCGCGTTCGCGCCGATGCCGCCATAGCGTGTTTTCGCGACGAGATTCGTGCCGGCCTTGCGATCGGACAGTCCATACGCGCCCATGCGATCGGGCGGCATGTCGATGGCGACGACGATCGGTGCGCGGATGTCGCCGGAGACGATGAGCTGCTGCAACGTCTCGCGAAGCTTGACTGCCTCGCGATCCTGCCCGTCGTTGACGTACAGCACCGGATAGCGTCGCGTGCCGCCGGCGTAACCCGGCGGCAGGTAGACGGTAGTCTTCATCCCCGCCGGTGCGAAGGACGTGGCGTCGAGCGCGAACGGCTCGACGGCGACTTCGCCCTGCGCACGCTCGGGCGTCAAAGGCTCGACGGCCGTCGCCGTCTGCGCGATCAACAACGCGCAAGCGGCGGAAACGAAGCCGATGCAGCGACGGATGCGCATGGCTCCGTCAATCCAGTCGCGCGTAGAACACGCCGCGCGGCGGCAGCTGCAGCGTGCCGCCCTGCAGTTCACCCGTGCGCAGCCCGTGGTCGTTGAGCGGTGCGATCGGTCCGAGTGCCTCCGCAACGCGCCACGACTGCGGCTTCGCCGAAAGGTTGAACACCACCAGCATCGCCTCGTCCGCGCAGCGACGCGTGAACGCAAGCACCGGCTCGTCCGCATCGAGGAACGCGATATCGCCGGTCACCAGCGCCGGATGCGACTTACGCCACCGCATCAGATGACGCACGCCGTTGAGGACCGAATCGGCGCGCGAATCCTGCGCCGCGACGCTCAGTTCGCCGTGTTCGGCCGGCACCGGAAGCCATGGGCGCGCGGCGCTGAAACCGCCGTTGTCCTCGTCGTTCCACGGCATCGGCGTGCGGCATCCGTCGCGGCCCTTGAAGGTCGGCCAGAAGGTGATGCCGTAAGGATCCTGCAGCGATTCGAACGGAACCTCGGCCTCGGTCAGCCCCAGTTCCTCGCCCTGGTACAGGCACACCGAACCGCGCAGCGAGCACACCAGTGCCACCAGCTGGCGCGCGAGGTCGGCATCGTACGCACCGCCCGCATTCCAGCGCGTCACCGCGCGCTGCACGTCGTGGTTGGAAATCGCCCAGCACGGCCAGCCCTCGTGCATCTTCGCTTCGAGGTTCTCGACGGTGCCGCGGATGTACGCCGCGCTGGAGTCGTCGGTCAGCAGCTCGAAGCTGTAACCCATGTGCAGGCGGCGTTCGTTGACGTACTCGGCCATCGTCGCGAGCGAGTCCTCGGACGAGATTTCGCCCAGCGTCGTCGCACCGGGATAGCGATCCAGCAACGCCCGCAGTTCCTCGAGGAACGCGATGTTCTCCGGCTGCGTGTTGTTGTACCAGTGGTACTGGAACGCGTACGGATTGTCCGGGCTGAAACCGCGACCGGTGCGCAGTTCCAGCGGTTTTGGCGGGTTGTCGCGCAGTTGCGTGTCGTGGAAGCAGAAGTTGATCGCATCCAGGCGCAGGCCATCGACGCCGCGATCCAGCCAGAACTTCACGTTGTCCAGCGTCGCGGCCTGCACGGCGGGATTGTGGAAATTCAGGTCCGGCTGCGAAGCCAGGAAGTTGTGCAGGAAATACTGCTGCCGGCGCGGTTCCCACTGCCACGCGACGCCGCCGAACAGCGACATCCAGTTGTTGGGCGGCGTGCCGTCGGGTTTCGCGTCGGCCCACACGTACCAGTCGGCCTTCGGATTGTCGCGGCTTTCGCGGCTTTCCTTGAACCACGCGTGCTCGATCGAGGTGTGGCTCAGCACCTGGTCGATCATCACGCGGATGCCGAGCGAATGCGCCTTGGCGAGCAGGCGGTCGAAATCGTCCAGCGTGCCGAACAGCGGATCGACATCGCGGTAATCGGCGATGTCGTAGCCGAAGTCGGCCATGGGCGACTTGAAGAACGGCGAGATCCAGATGGCGTCCACGCCGAGGCTGGCGACGTAGTCCAGCCGCGCCTCGATGCCCGGCAGGTCGCCCACGCCGTCGCCGTTGGTGTCCAGGAAGCTGCGCGGGTAGATCTGGTAGATCACCGCGCCGCGCCACCAGTTCGTTTCTTTCGCGTTGCCGACTGCCGCCATCTGCCTTCCGTCCCCGACGCTGCCCTGCGTGTGTCTGCCGTGTCGTCCATGCCGAACCGGACGCGCGCCCCGGGCGCGCGATGGCGTGCACTATTCCACGGTGCGTCCCCGTCGGGGATCGCCTGGATCGGCCATCGGCCATGAATACGTATGCAACCGCAGCCCCCGCCGGCCCCGCCGACTACCATGGGCCATCGAGTTGGGGATGCTGCATGAAACAAGCCCGCCCGGCGCCGCCGATGCGCCGCTCGCCACGCATTGCGCTCGCCATTGCGCTGGCTCTCGCCAGCGGCGCGTGCATGGCCGCCGATATCGCGTGGGTCGATTCGATCCAATGGCAAGGCGCGACGGCGCGCATTCAGGCCGATGGCAAAGGCTGGCGATTGCAGCCCGGTGCCGGTGCCGCGGTGCGCGTTCCCGAGCAATCGATGCACAGCGAGACCGCGAGCCCGATGTTCGACGGCCTGTTCGCCCTGGCGCAGGCGGAACTCACCAAGGCGCAGGTCGAATCGATTTCCGACAACGCCTACGACAACGGCCGGCCGATTCCCTGCTCCTGTTTTGAAACCGGCGAGAAATGGCGCTACGTGTGGACGCGCGATCTTTCCTTTGCCGCCGACCTGGCGCTGGCAAAGCTGCGTCCGGAACGCACTCGTAATGCGCTGCGCTTCAAGCTGTCGGACCTGCGCGCAGGCGGTCCGCAGGGCGAGTATGTGGTGCAGGACACCGGATCGGGCGGAAGCTGGCCGATCAGCAGCGACCGCGTGGTGTGGTTCCTCGCGGCGCGCGGGCTGGTCGACATGCCGGCCGACGATGCCGACGCGAGGCGTTTCAACGATGAAGTATGGAACGCGCTGAACGATACGCTCGCGCAGGACCGGAAGTTCGTGTTCGACGAGGCGATGGGCCTGTATCGCGGCGAGACCTCGTTCCTCGACTGGCGCGAACAGACCTATCCGCGCTGGACGTCGGACGACGTCGCGTTCCTCGCGCAGTCCTTCGCGCTTTCGACCAACGTGCTGCATTACGACGCGTTGCGGCTGGCCGAACGGATGGCGCGCGACCGTGGCGATGCGCGGGCGACTGACTATGCACAACAGGCGAAATCCCTCGCGACGCAGATCGAACGCCGCTTCTGGCGCGAGGATCGTGGCCTGTACATGAGCTACATCGGCACGGCGGCGCACCCGGTGCCGTTCGAGGCCTACGACCTGCTCGGCCTGTCGCTGCTGATCGACAGCGGCATCGCGCCGGAAGCGCGCGCACGCCGCGCGCTGTCGAACTATCCGATGCTCGAATCCGGCAGCCCGGTGATCTGGCCGCAGCAGCCGGACATCGCGATCTACCACAACCGCGCGATCTGGCCGTTCGTTTCGGCGTACTCGCTGCGTGCCGCGCGCAAGCTCGACGATGCGGACCGCATCGCGGCCGAGATCCGCTCGCTGATGCGCGGCGCCGCGCTCGCAGGTTCTAACATGGAGAACTACGAGCTGACCACGCAGGCGGTGCACGTCGACGATGGCGCGCTGAGCGGGCCGGTCGTCAATTCGCCGCGACAGCTGTGGTCGGTGGCGGGTTATCTGCAGATGGTGATGGAAGGCGTGTTCGGCATCGAGCCGGACGGCGCTGTTTCGCCGAAGATTCCCGCGGCACTGGTGGCGATGTTGTTCGGCGACAAGGACCGCATCGCGCTGCGCTTGCCGGAGCGCGAGGTCGTGCTGGTCCGCCCGCCGATCATGGAAGGTGATCTGCTGGTCGCCGGAAAGATCGAACGCGATGGTTCCCGCGAGACGGTGTATCTGGTGCCGCAGCGTGGCGTTGCACGAATGAAGGCCTCATCGCTCGACGCCGCCGCATTCGCGCCGCGTTCGCCGGACGCGCCGACGCTCGCGCAGGACAAGCGCGGCTGGCGCATCGAGGTTCCCGCGCAGCAGCGGCTCTACGTCGATGGCACGCTGCGCAGCGATGCCTCGCCACAGGTGCGCACCGTGATCCTCCCCAAGCAGGCCGCGCAGCAATGCGCGAGCCTTACGCGCGTGGAAGGCGGCATCGAATCGCTGCATTCGCCCGCGCGCTGCGTCGGCGACGACGCCAGCATCGCGGGCGAGTGGCCGCGCACGTGGCGCGCGCCGAAGCCCGGTCGCTACGCCTTCAGTGTCGATTTCACCAACACGCACGGCCCGATCAACACCGGCATCACCGCGGCCGTGAAGACGCTGGTCGCGCAATGCGGTGGCGCCGGAGAACAAAGCGGCACGCTGGTGATGCCGCACGGCGCGGCAATGCAACGCTCCAGCGCCGTCGTGATTGAAGTTCCTGCCGGTGCGACCTGCCGCTTCGCGCTGCGCGACGGCGTCAACATGTCGTATCTGAGCCACAACGCGCATTACACCGGTGGCGTCGGCGGCGTCGATGGGCCGCTCAACTCTGCCGACATCGGCGCCCTGCATGCCGTTCCCTTGAAGGATTCCTCGCGATGAGCACGAAACCTCAGCTGTCGTTCTGGCAGATCTGGAACATGTGCTTCGGCTTCCTCGGCATCCAGTTCGGATTCGCCCTGCAGAACGCCAACGTCAGCCGCATCTTCCAGACGCTCGGCGCGAGCATGGACGACATCCCGGTGCTGTGGATCGCCGCGCCGCTCACGGGCCTGATCGTGCAGCCCATCGTCGGTTACATGTCCGATCGCACGTGGACGCGCCTGGGGCGTCGTCGCCCGTACTTCCTCGTCGGCGCGGTGCTGGCGACGCTGGCGCTGTTCTTCATGCCGAACTCGCCGACGCTGTGGATCGCCGCCGGCCTGCTCTGGGTGCTGGACGCCTCGATCAACATCTCGATGGAACCGTTCCGCGCGTTCGTCGGCGACCAGCTGCCCACGTCGCAGCGCGCCAGCGGCTATGCGATGCAGAGCTTCTTCATCGGCGTGGGTTCGGTGATCGCGAGCCTGCTGCCGTGGATGCTCGCCAAGGCTGGCGTCGGCAACACGGCCGGGCCGGGCGAAGTCCCGGACACCGTGCGTTACGCGTTCTACTTCGGTGGCGCGGTGCTGCTGTTCGCGGTGGGCTGGACGGTGTTGCGCACGCGCGAATACCCGCCGGAGGTGCTGCGCGCGCACGACACCGTGGCGCGCGCGCCGACGACGCAACTCGACAGCGCACGCGCGAAACTCAACGGCGCTGCATGGCTGCTGGCGGGCATCGTCGGCGCGCTCGCGGTGTGGCGGTTCGCGCTCGACAAGCAGCTGTACATCCTTGGTGGACTGCTCGCGGGCTACGGCCTCGCGCTGATCGCGGCAAGCGCCATGCGCCGCGATCGCGCCCTGGCGCAGATCGTCGGCGACCTGCACGACATGCCGGGCGAAATGCGCAAGCTGGCGGTCGTGCAGTTCTTCTCGTGGTTCGCATTGTTCGCGATGTGGATCTACACCACCGGCGCGGTGACACAGGTGCACTTCGGCAGCACCGATACATCGTCGGCCGCGTACAACGAAGGCGCGAACTGGGTCGGCGTGCTGTTCGCCGCCTACAACGGATTCGCCGCGCTCGCCGCAATCCTGATTCCGGCGATGGTGCGGCGCCTCGGCCTGCGCGTAAGCCATCTCATCAACGTCACGCTGGGCGGCCTCGGCCTGCTGTCGTTCCTCGTCATCCGCGATCCGCAGTGGCTGCTGCTGTCGATGGTCGGCGTCGGCTTCGCATGGGCGTCGATCCTCTCGCTGCCCTATGCGTTGCTTTCCGACAGCGTGCCGGCCGCGAAGATGGGCGTCTTCATGGGTATTTTCAACTTCTTCATCGTCATCCCGCAGCTGGTGGCGGCGAGCCTGCTGGGCTTCCTGCTCAAGCAATTCTTCGGCGGCGCGCCGATCCAGGCGCTCACCATCGGCGGCATCAGCCTGATCGTGGCCGGTCTGTGCGTGCTGCGCGTGCGCGAACCCGGCGTCGCCGCGGTCGCCGCGCCCGGTCATTGAGGAGTTTCGAATGCGTTTGAATGGATCCTTCCGCTTCCATGCGCTGACGCTTGCGTTGCTCGCGTCGATTCCGGCCGCGCATGCGTCCGACTACTACGGCACGCTGGAGCCGTTCGCGAAGGAAGCGGTGTATTTCGTCGTGACCGACCGCTTCGTCAACGGCGATCCCTCCAACGATCATCGCGAACAAGGCGGCCCGAACCCGGCCACGCGCACCTTCGACCGCCCCACGCCGGGCAGCGATGCGGGCGACAACATCGGTTACCTCGGCGGCGACTTCAAGGGCATCGTCGATCATCTCGATTACATCCGCGGCATGGGATTCACCGCGTTGTGGATCACGCCGATCGTCGACAATCCGGACGAAGCCTTTACCGGTGGGAAGCCCGCGCAGAAGGGCGGTTTCCTCACCGATGGCGGAAAGACGGGCTATCACGGTTACTGGGGCGTGAACTTCTACCAGCTCGACGAACACCTGCCGAGCACGGGCCTGGATTTCAAGGGCCTGGCCGATGCGGTGCACGGGCACGAGATGAAGCTGGTGCTCGACATCGTCGGCAATCACGGCTCGCCCGCGTACACGATGCCGAAGCATCAGCCGAAGTTCGGGCAGGTGTTCGATCGCGACGGCAGGCTCGTCGCCGACCACCAGAATCTGCCGCCGGCGAAGCTCGATCCGAAGCACAACCCGCTGCACCGTTTCTACAACACCTCGGGCGGGCTGGCAGAGCTGTCGGATTTCAACGAGAACAATCCGGACGTGATGGATTACCTCGCCGGTGCGTACGCGCAGTGGATCGGGCAGGGCGCCGACGCGTTCCGCATCGACACGATCGGCTGGCTGCCGCATTCGTTCTGGCACGAGTTCGTCGCGCGCATGCGACACGAGAAGCCGGGCATGTTCATGTTCGGCGAAGCGTTCGAGTACGACGCGAACAAGATCGCCGAACACACCTGGGCGAAGAACGCGAATGTCAGCGTGCTGGATTTCCCGCTGAAACAGGGGCTGGAGAAGACGTTCGGCCACGAGCGCGCCGGTTTCGAAGCGTTGTCGGATCGCCTGTTCCTCGATGGCGGTCCGTACGCGAATCCGTACGAACTGGCGACGTTCTACGACAACCACGACATGGCGCGGCTGGATGCGAGCGATGAAGGTTTCATCGACGCGCACAACTGGCTGTTCACCGCGCGCGGCATTCCGGTCGTGTACTACGGCTCGGAAATCGGCTTCATGCGCGGCAAGCCGGAGCACGACGGCAACCGCAACTACTTCGGCGCGGAACGCATCGCGTCGGCGCCAACGCATGCGATCTACCGCAACCTCTCCCGCATCGCGCATGTGCGCGCGGCGTCGCCGGCGTTGCAGCAGGGCCTGCAGTTGAATGTCGAGCTGAAGGGCGATCGCGCCGCGTTCTATCGCGTGCTCCAGCACGAAGGCGTGTCGCAGATCGCGCTGGTGCTGCTCAACAAGGGCGACCAGGCCGCGAAGTTCGACGTGAAACAGTGGCTGCAGCCGGGCACCTGGCGCGCGGCGATTGCCGGCGGCGAGACGAAGGTGCGTGGCTCGCTGAAGACCACCGTGCCCGCGCACGGGGTCGAAGTGTTCCTGCTCGATGCGCCGGTCACGCAGCCGCAGCTGCGCGCCGAACTCGACAAGCTGATGGCGGTGAAGCGGCCGGAGTGACGCCGCGGTTCGTAGCGGCGCCTCAGGCGCCGCTGGACTTGCGCACCACCAGCGAGGCCGACAGCGTGATGCTCTGCGTCTGCTCGCCGGCGATCTGCCGCAGCAGGGTTTCCACCAGCAGTTCGCCCGCGCGCTTGGTGTCCTGGAACACGGTCGTCAGCGGCGGGCTGGTGAAGCGCGCCATCGGCAGGTCGTCGAAGCCGACCACGGCGATGTCTTCGGGCACGCGAAGGCCCGCGTCGGCCAGCGCGCGCATCGCGCCGACGGCGATCAGGTCGCTCGCGGCGAACACGGCGTCGAACGCGCCGCCACGCGCCAGCAGTTCGCGCGCGGCGGCGTAACCGTCTTCCTCGGAGCTTTCGGCATCGACCTGGAGGATGGCCTCCATCGCGCCGCCGACTTCGCGCAACGCGGCGTCGCAGCCGCGGAAGCGGTCGAAGAACTCGGGGCAATGGCTCGACGCGCCGCCGAGGAAGGCGATGCGGCGACGGCCCAGGCCGACGAGGTGTTCGCCGGCGATGCGTCCGCCGTTGAAGTTGTCGCAGCCGATCGACAAACCCGGCTGGTCCGGCAGCACCGCGCCCCAGCGCACGAAGCGCGTACCCTGCGCGACGAGTTTCTCCAGCTTGCCCTGGTAGGCCAGGTAGTCGCCGTAGCCCAGCAGGATCAGGCCGTCGGCCTTCATGCTGTCCTCGTAGTCGGCGTGCCAGTCGTCGGACAGCTGCTGGAACGAGATCAGCAGGTCCTGCCCCTCGCGCGCGCAGGCGCGCGTGATCGAGCCGACCATCGACAGGAAGAACGGGTTGATGTGCGACTCGTCGGGCGTGGGGTCTTCGAACAGCAGCAGCGCCAGCGTGCCTGAGCGCTGCGTGCGCAGGCTGGAAGCGTGGCGGTCGACCTTGTAGTTGAGTTCGCGCACCGCGTCCTCGACACGGCGGCGCGTCTCGGCGTTGACCAGCGGGCTGCCACGCAGCACACGCGAAACAGTCGCCTGCGACACGCCCGCGCGATGGGCGATGTCCAGCGAGGTGATCTTGGTCTTCTTGCTGCGGCCCAGATAGTGCACTTGCGACATGCGGGCAGTATGTAAGCCCTTGTACGCAAAGGCTTGCCGCAGTGCGGCATGGGGATGCGCGGGGGCGCGAAACCGATCCGGGACCGACGCGGGAACGCGCGCCCGGACGATGCCACCGGATTACTGCGTTGCACGGCCGGCGATAGGTCCATTCACGCCGCCTCGCTACACTGCCGTGCTCACCTGCACATCGGGAAGCGCCCCCGGCGCCGTCGTCCCTGTGGGGTTTCTTCCAACGAGGTGCGTGTGTCAGGTCCCAGCCAGGTCAAGGATGTACCCATCGAGTCCCGGGCCCAGCTCGTCGAGTTCCTCAGCTCCGGCATCCGTGCGCGCGAGGACTGGCGCATCGGCACCGAGCACGAGAAGTTCGGTTTCCGCACCGACGACCTGCGCCCGCCGACCTTCGACGGAGACCGCGGCATCGAGGCGCTGCTCAAGGGGCTGACCCGTTTCGGCTGGGCGCCGGTGACCGAACACGACCGCGTCATCGCGCTCACGCGCGACATGGCGTCGGTCTCGCTGGAGCCCGCCGGCCAGCTGGAACTGTCCGGCGCGCCGCTGGAGAACCTCCACCAGACGTGTTCGGAAACCAACAGCCACTTGCGCGAAGTGCGCACCGTCGCCGAGCCGATGGGGCTGGGTTTCCTCGGCATGGGTTTCCAGCCGAAGTGGCGCCGCGACGAGATGCCGTGGATGCCCAAGGGCCGCTACAAGATCATGCGCGAGTACATGCCCAAGGTCGGCTCGCTCGGCCTGGACATGATGACGCGCACCTGCACGGTGCAGGTCAACCTGGACGTCGGCTCGGAAGCCGACATGGTGAAGAAGTTCCGCGTGTCGCTGGCGTTGCAGCCGATCGCCACCGCGCTGTTCGCCGATTCGCCGTTCCTGGAAGGCAAGCCGAACGGCTACCTCAGCTACCGCTCGCACATCTGGACCGACACCGACGCCGGCCGCACCGGGCTGCTCGACTTCGTGTTCGAGGACGGCTTCGGCTACGAGCGTTACGTCGATTACCTGCTCGATGTGCCGATGTACTTCGTCTATCGCGACGGCCAGTACATCGATGCGTCGGGCCAGTCGTTCCGCGCGTATCTGGACGGCAAGCTGCCGGCATATCCGGGCCATCGTCCGGTGCTGCGCGACTGGGCCGACCACAGCACCACCGCGTTCCCCGAAGTGCGCCTGAAGAAGTACCTGGAGATGCGCGGTGCGGATTCGGGTCCATGGAACCGAATCTGCGCGCTGCCGGCGTTCTGGGTCGGTCTTCTGTACGACGACACCGCGCTGGATGCGGCGTGGGATCTGGTGAGGGATTTCACGCTCACCGAGCGCCACGCGTTGCGCGATGGCGTGCCGAAGCAGGCATTGAAGCTGCCGTTCCGCGACGGGACGGTGCTGGACCTCGCGCGTCGTGCGCTGGAAATCTCGGCGCACGGTCTGCGTCGTCGCGCGCGTGCGAATGGGAACGGCGCGGACGAGTCGGTGTTCCTGGAGCCGATGATGGAATTCGCCGAAGCCGGCATCACCCCTGCGGAGCGAAAACTCGACCTGTACCACGGAGCGTGGCAGGGCGATATCGATCGGGTGTTCCGGGAATTCGCGTACTAGTTCGCGTGTTGGTATGAGGCGCGTTTCGTAGCCCGGGTAAGCGAAGCGCACCCGGGGCCCGTCACGCCCGACCCGGGTGCGCTTCGCTTACCCGGGCTACGAATGCCGGTGCATGGGCAGGCCCTCGCCGGCGAACAACGTCATTCCAGCGAAAGCTGGAACCCATGTTGATCCTGGCTTTCCTCTTCGTTTCCAACGCTACGTAGGATGGGTTCGCGAGGTTTCGCGAAGCGAAACCCATCCTGCGCAGCGTCGGAAGCAACCGCGCTCACTACCCCACCTCATGCGGCAACGTCACGATGACGCGAAGGCCGCCCTGCTCGAGATTGACCAGGCGGATATCGCCACCATGCGCGAGCACGACGCCGCGCGCCGTCGCCAGTCCCAGGCCAATGCCGCCGGTTTCGCGATTGCGCGAACTCTCGCCGCGCACGAACGGCATGAACAACTGCTCGCTCCGCTCCATGTCCACGCCCGGGCCCTCGTCGTCGATGTGCAGGCGATAGCCGTCCGCATCCGGATGCAGCGACAACCGGGCGCATCGCCCGTACTTGATCGCGTTGTCCACCAGGTTGCCGACCATGCGCCGCAACGCGAGCGGGTCGCCGCGCAGCGGTGCCGCCGAACCCGGCGCGAGCGCCACCGCGTGGCCGACGTCGGCCTGCTCGTCCACGACGCTTTCCACCAGCAGCCGCAGGTCCAGCCGCTCGCGCACGCCGTTGTGGTGCTGCTCGCGGATGAACTCCAGCGCCGCTTCGATCATCCGCGACATCTCGGCGATGTCCGCCGTCGCCTTCTCGCGCGCATCGGCCGGCAATCCGTCGAGGCGGAAGGACAATCGCGCCAGTGGCGTGCGCAGGTCGTGTGCGATCGCCGCCACCATCTGCGTGCGCTCGCGCACCAGGCGGTTGATGCGTGCCTGCATCGCGTTGAACGATGCCGCGGCACGCTGGATTTCCGCCGGACCTTCCAGCGGCACGGGCCGTGCGTGCGCGTCCTGGCCCATGTGGTCGGCCGCCGCGGCGAAGCGGCTGATCGGCCCGGCCAGCGCGCTGGAAAACCACCACGCCAGCGGCAAAAGCGCGATCAGTCCCATCGCGAACATCAGCGCGAACGCGCGACCGATGCCGCCGTGGTCCACGCGTTCGACACGACGCCAACGGCCGTCGGGCTGTCGCAGCGCCGCGACGAAGGCGAACGGCAGGTGCGAATCGGCGCGCCACCCGCGGTCGTGAACGATCATCGGCCCGCCGACGCGTTGCGGTTCGCCCACGCGCACCGCCTGGCGTTGTTCGCCACGCGAAGGATTCCCCGATCCCACCGGCGGCGCCTGCGCCGAAGCCGGCGGTATCAGGAAATCGACCGGCGCCATCGGATTCATCGCATCCGCGCGCGCCATCGGCGGCCCGGGCGCCACGACGATCCGGCGGAACGGCGGCAGCATGTTCGGGCCGGCGACGAAGAAGCGCACGCGGTCCTCGGGCACGTCCAGCCATTGCGCGAGCAGCGTGCGCAGCGGCGGCGGGCTGAGGAAGCCGTGCTCAGGCTGCGGCGCTTCGTCCGACTCGCTCACCGACAGCAGCGGATTGCCCGACGGCATGCGCGTGGACAACAGCGCGACCACTTCCGACAACCGCACCGCCGGCGGCGGTTCGCGCAGCGCGAGCAGCGCGATGCCGATGCCGTACGCCACCGCCAGCGCCGCCAGGAGCAACAGGAAGGTGCGCGCGAAGATCGGTAAACCGCGGGTGTTCATCGTTGCATGCTCACTGGAGGCATGCTCACAAGCGCACCACCGTCGGCAACAGCATGTAGCCTTCGTTGCGCACGGTTCGGATCAGTTCGGTGTGGCCGCGTTCGTTGATCTTGCGGCGCAGGCGGCTGATCTGGCTGTCGATCGCGCGATCGAACACCTCGCTGTCGCGACCGCGCGCGCAGTCCAGCAGCTGGTCGCGGCTGAGCACCCGCTGCGGATGTTCGACGAAGGTGCGCAGCAGCGAGAACTCGCCGTCGGACAGGTTGATGTACGTGCCGCCCGGATCGCGCAGCGCGCGGCGGATCACGTCCAGGTGCCATCCGGCGAATTCGTACATGTGGCCGCTGGCCGCATCGGCCGCAAGCTGCCGACGCCGCAGCACCGCGCGCACGCGGGCGAGCAGTTCGCGCGGATTGCACGGCTTCGCGAGGTAATCGTCGGCGCCGATTTCCAGTCCGATGATGCGGTCGGTGTCGGTGCCCAGCGCGCTGAGCATGATCAGCGCAGGCCCGCGTTCGGACGTGAGCCTGCGCGCTGCGCTGAGGCCGTCCTCGCCGGGCATCATGACGTCCAGGATCACCAGGTCCGGGCGCTGTTCGTCGAGCACCCGGCGCATCTGTGCGGCATCTTCGGCCGTTTCCACGCGGTAGCCGTGTTCGGTCAGGAAGCCGGAGATGAGCCGGCGAAGGTCGGGGTCGTCGTCGACGACCAGTAAAAGCGACTGCAGATCCATGCCACCACGGACGGAAGGACGTTTTTTCAGTGTAGGCAGAGCACGCGCCCTTGTCCTGCGCGCGGGGTGCCGCGCATCGGACAGAAAAATGCCGCCACCGGGGGATCTCCGATGGCGGCAACGGGACACATGGGTCCACGACTCGCCCTCGATCCTGCCCACCCCATGTTGTCCGGCGTTGCCGGTTTGTGTCAGCGCTGACACAAAAGGACGGGTTTCGTCACCTGAATGGGGACCTGGCGCACATTCTCATGACGATCGGATGCCTTCCGTTGGCGACGTCAAACCACCGAAGGCCTGGAAGCGTCCGCCGCGGAAGAGGAAGCGTGAGGTGTCGTATCGACGATTCGTCCCAATGGCGGCTCCAAACCTCACCGTTCCGTAGCCCGGGTAAGCGAAGCGCACCCGGGTTGGGGGGGACAGTCCCCCGTAAAGGGCGGTCGATGGGTTTCGCTTTGCGAAACCCCTCCTACGAAGCGTGGCCTGCGCTCAGCGTGCGCCGATGCGTCCGAGCCGCTGCAACCATTCGCGGTTCATGCGGCGCGCGTAGGCAGGAAGGCGCTTGGCTTTCTTCAGCGCCTCGTCGCGAAGACGGACCGCGGCGTCGACATCGCCCCAGCCCGCGAGCACTTCGGCGTAATACGCCTGCGCTTCGAAGCCGTTGAAGTAGCCGGCCAGCGCGTCGAATTCCTCACGCGCCTTTGGCCGATTGCCTTCGGCGGCCAGCGCACGCGCATAAAGCAGGTGGCCGGTGGGCGAACGGAAATTGGGCTTGCGGCGGATCAGCTCGTCCAGCCGCTGGCGGGCGGCCTGCGGTTGGCCGGCTTCCAGTTCGGCGCGCGCGACGCGCACGTGCAATTCCGGATCGTCGGCGTACACGCCGCGAAGCGTGGCTTGGTAATGCGTGAGGGCCTCATCGGCGCGGCCGGCTTCGATCAGCGCATCGGCCAGGCGAACGCGGTGGTCGACGGTGGCCGCGGTTTCGAAAGCGTCCTGCGCCGCGCGCAGTTCACGCGTGGGATCCAGCCGGCGCTGCACGCCGCGCACGACCTGCCGGCCGGTGTGGCTGTAGCGCCATTCCGGCAGCCAGATCGCCACGCCGTAGACGACGCTGCCCAGCAGCGGGAAGGCGAAAAGGACGAAAAGCCAGTAACGATCCTGGCCGCTGCGTACCGCATGGACCGCGAAGCACAGCGCGATGACGACGTGCAAACCAAGAACGGGCATGTCCGTTGCTCCCCCGGAAGTCGGGAGAGTTTCGCGGAACGGCGGGCATGGCGCCAGCGGGAGGGTGTCGCTATCTCTTCATTCCAGCGAAAGCTGGAACCCATTTTGACGTTCTCGGTTGGCTGGCTCGATGTTGAGGCAACCGCGCAGCGCTTCAGTTCACGGGCAGTTCGACCCCGTCCCTTCGTTGCCCCTCACCCCAACCCCTCTCCCGGCGGGAGAGGGGCTTTAACGTGCGGCGCTCCTTCAGAACCGCGACGCCACCAGCTTCACGTCCGCCCATTGCCACGCGGCAGCCTGCCGTCGTTCGGTTTCCACCGCGGCGTCCTTGAGCTTGAGCTTGCGCTGCGCCTGCGCCAGTCCATACAGCGACCAGCCGTTGTCCGGGAAGCGCCTGAGGTCTTCCTCGTACACCGCGACCGCTTCCTTCGCGCGCCCGGCATCGAGCAGCGCCGCGCCCAGGAACGGGCGCACCGGCAGCGGCCAGTCCGGCGGCTCGTTGTAGTTGAGCAGGTCCTCGGCCGCCACGGCCTTCTGCAGCGACGCGATGCCCACCTTGGACTGCTTCGTCGCCAGCGCGATCTCGCCGAACAGCATGTGCTGGGCGACGTCGAGCACGCGGTCGGCGCGGTTGATGTCGAACAGCACCACCTTCTCCATCGCCGGATCGGACGCGATGGCCTGCAGCGCCTTCAGCTCCTTCCTCGCCTCCGACGGCTTGTCGGTCCGCACCAGTGCCATGCCGCGCGCGAAGTGCCAGATCGCTTTCGGGAACGGCACCTGCGACGGCGGCGCGTCTTCGGCGAGGATCTGCTGCCACTCGCCGAACCGCACGCGCGCGAACAGCGGCGCGACGAAGAACTGCTGCATGAAGGGCATCGCGTCGAGCTGCTGCATGTCGACGCGCTGCGCGGTCTGGTCCGCCGCCTCGATCGCCAGCGTGCGCGAGCCGTGCAGCGCCGCGGTCATCGCCGCGAAGTGCCAGTTGTGCGGGACGTAGCCCAGCGGATACGCACCATTGCTGCCGCGACACACCGCGAGGAACGCCTTGTCGGCGGTGCTCGCGGCGAGGTTGCTCAGCGTCGCGTCGTGGTAGCGGCCGACGCGGATGTAGACGTGCGCGGGCATGTGCACCAGATGGCCCGAGCCGGGTGCGAGCGCCGCGAGGCGGTCGGCGTACGGCTCGGCGCGCTCGGGCTCGTTCGACGCTTCGACCGCATGGATGTAGTAGTGCGCCGCACCGATGTGGCGCGGGTTGCGCTTGAGCACGCCTTCCAGCGTCGCCAGCAGCGCCGGCGTGTACTCGGTCGGCTGGCCCTGCGCGTTCCAGTACGCCCACGGCGTGAGGTCCATCAGCGATTCGGCGTAAAGCGCGGCGATGTCGTCATCGTCCGGGAACTGCTTGTGCGCCTGCGCCATTGCGTTCGCGTAGTCCTTGTCCAGCGGCGCGCGATCGGCCGGCGCGGGCGTCTGGTAGCGCTTGACCAGCGCGGCGATCAGCGCCTGGTCGGCGGGCGTGGCGTGCCTGGCCAGCTTTTGCGCACGCAGCGCGAGCGTCGTCGCGTCCGCCGCGAGGTCCGGCGACATCGGCAGGTTGATGTTCGGACCCAGCACCAGCGCTTGCCCCCACGCGCACATCGCGCAGGTGGGATCCAGCCGCTCGGCTTCGGCGAACGCGCGGCCGGCGGCTTCGTGATTGAAGCCGTAGGCCATGCGCAGTCCCTGGTCGAAATAGCGCTGCGCTTCGGGCACTTTCGACGCGATGTCGCGATGAAGCTCGCCGAAGGTATCGAACAGCGGCGGCACGTTGCTCTGCTGCGCGGCTTCGTCCTTGGACGCGTTAGGGCAGGCGGTCAGCGCCAGGCAGGTCAGGGCGAGGGTGATGAGTCGGAACCGCGGCGTCATGGCGCACTCCTGCGCTGGGAGCATCAGGAAGGACAACGTGCAAAGCCCGTGACGAAGGTCAGCAGAACCGTTGCAGCCGCAACCGTTGCGCCACCGTATGTTGCAGTGCGGTAGGCTCGGCGGATGACCCGACAACCCGTGCCCGCCGAGTCCGCCAACGATCCCCTCCGCGTCGTCGATTTCGCACCGCACGACGCCCTGCTGCGCGAAGACGTGAAAACCGTCGGCGCGCTCGTCGGCGACATCCTCGCCGAACAGCGCGGCCCTGCGTTCCTCGCCGAAGTGGAGAACCTGCGCCGCGCGGCGATCCGCCGTCGCGAATCCAACGCGCCGGTGTCCGAACTGGCGCACGCGCTGGGCGGCGTCGAACTCGAACGCGCGGGCGATCTGGTCCGCGCCTTCGCCACGTATTTCCAGGCGGTGAACGTCGCCGAGCGCGTGCATCGCATCCGCCGTCGCCGCGACTACGAACGCCAGGGCGCGAGCCGTCAGCCCGGCGGCCTGCGTGACGTGCTCGCCACGCTGGCCGCGCAGGGCGTGAGCCTGGAGGAAGTCGTCGCGTTGCTGCAGCGGTTGCGCATCGAGCCGGTGTTCACCGCGCACCCGACCGAAGCCGTGCGTCGCGCGCTGCTGGAGAAGGAACGCCAGATCGTCACCTGCCTCATCGACGACATCGACCGCACGCGCACGCCGTACGAACACCGCGCCGACCTGGAGCGCATGCGGCTGGCGCTGACCGCGAGCTGGCAGACGGCCGAAACGCCGCCGGTGAAGCCCAGCGTCGCGGACGAGTTCGAACACGTGGGCTTCTATCTGTCCGACGTGCTGTACCGCGTGCTGCCGGTGTTCTACGAACTGTTCGAGGATGCGCTGCGCGAAACCTGGGGCGAACACGTGTCGATGCCGACCGTCATCGGCTTCGGCACCTGGGTCGGCGGCGACATGGACGGCAATCCGAACGTCGGCGCCGACACGATCGCCGCGACGCTCGCCGGCCAGCGTTCGCTGGTGCTGCGCGCGTACCGGCAGGAAGTCGCGGCGCTGGGCGAACTGCTGAGCCAGTCGCTGGAGCGCGTCGGCGTGGCCGATGCGGTCTCGGCGCGCATCGAGGAATACCGTTACCTGCTGCCCAAGGCCGCCGCCGCGCTGAAGCCGCGCCACGCCGACATGCCGTATCGCAATCTGCTCGCGCTGATCGCCGCGCGGTTGCGTGCCACCGCCGACGATCACGTCAACGGGTATCCGGATGCGGCCGCGTTCCACGCCGACATCCGCATGATCGAGGACAGCCTGCGCACGCATCAGGGCGAGCACGCGGGGGGCCACGCAGTGCGGCGTTTGCGTCGTCGCGTGGAATGCTTCGGCTTCCATCTGGCGAGCCTGGACCTGCGCCAGGACTCGTCGACGCACGACGCCGCGCTGGCCGAAGTGCTGGGCGATGCGCAGTGGGAAACGCATTCGCGCGAGGAACGTGCGGAGCGGCTGCATCGCCTGCTCGACGGCAGCGAACCGGTGCGCGGCATCGGCAACGGCACCGCGCGGCCGACGCTGGACGTGTTCCGCGCCGTCGCGCGCCTGCGTCCGCGTTATGGCGCGCACGCGTTCGGCCCGTACATCGTCAGCATGAGCCGCAGCGCGGCCGATGCGCTGGCGGTGCTCGCACTGGCGCGCGTGGCCAACTGCGTCGATGGCGACGGCCGCGTGCCGCTGGATGTCGCACCGTTGTTCGAAACCGTCGACGACCTCGATGCCGCGAGCGACACGCTGCGTGCGCTGTTCGCCGATCCCGTCTATCGCGCGCACCTGGCCGCGCGCGGGAACCGGCAGGTCGTGATGCTCGGCTATTCCGACAGCGCGAAGGACGGCGGCATGCTCGCCTCGCGCTGGGCGTTGCAGCGCACGCAGATCGCGCTGACGGAACTTGCGCGCGAGAGCGGCGTGCGCATCGCGTTCTTCCATGGCCGCGGCGGTTCGATCAGCCGCGGCGGCGGCAAGACTGAGCGCGCGGTGATCGCCGCGCCGCGCGGTTCGGTCGACGGTTACCTGCGCCTGACCGAACAGGGCGAGGTGATCCATCGCAAGTACGGCATCCGCGCGATCGCGCTGCGCAACCTCGAACAGGCCACCGGCGCGGTGTTGCGCGCGACGTTGCGTCCGCGCCCGCCGGAAGCGCGCGAGGATCGCTGGCGGGAGATCGCCGGCGAACTCGCCCGCGATGCGCGTTCGCACTATCGCGCGCTGGTGCACGAGAACCCCGACTTCCCCGCGTACTTCCGCGCGGCGACGCCGATCGACGTGATCGAGCGGCTGCGCATCGGCTCGCGTCCGAGCAAGCGCGCGGGCACGGGCGATGTCGGTTCGCTGCGGGCGATTCCGTGGGTGTTCGCGTGGTCGCAGAACCGTGCGGGTCTGACCGCGTGGTACGGCGTCGGCACCGCGTTGCAGCGCGCGCTCGATGCGCACGGACGCGACACGCTCAGCGAGATGGCGCGCGACTGGCCGTTCTTCGGCACGCTCGTCGACGATCTGGAGATGATGCTGGCGAAATCGGATCCGGGGATCTTCGAGCGCTATTCGCTGCTGGCCGGCGAACTGCACGAACGCTTCCATCCGGGCATCGCGGAAGAATTCGAACGCACGCGCGCGGCGGTGCTGGCGATCAAGGGCAGCGACGAGCTGCTGGCCGGCGATTACCGGCTGCGGCAGTCGATCCGCCTGCGTAACCCGTATGTCGACCCGATCAGCCTGCTGCAGGTGGACCTGCTCGCACGCTGGCGTGCGCAGGACCGGCCGGACGGCGCGCTGTACCAGGCGCTGGTGGCGACGGTGAACGGGATTTCGGCGGGGATTCAAAATACGGGGTGAGGCAGGCCGCTTACGCGGCACTGCCGCGTGGGCTGCCGAACGACCGGCCATGGATGGCCGGGCCGGGCGTTCCGGAGCCGATGGTGTGACGCCATGGACGGCGGCTGATGCGCACATCGAAGTGGAGGCTGCGCGCGGCTCCTCGTTACTTCGTGCACGGACCCCGGGTGCGCTGCGCTTACCCGGGCTACAAAGCTCACCGTCGGTGAACGCCTTTCAACTCCGTCATCCCGGCGAAGGCCGGGACCCAGGCCCGTCACGCTTGACACTCCCATGCCGGCAAACCACCCCAACGTCATTCCAGCGAAAGCTGGAACCCATCTTGATCTTCGTGGCCGGCCTGCACCGACTGGCTCGATGGGTTTCGCTGCGCTCAACCCATCCTGCGTGGACGCCTTCGGCGGCGGACCACCTCGAACCGACGCGCAACCCCGGGTGCGCTTTGCTTACCCGGGCTACAGGGCCCGGCGCCGCGCAGCTTCCGGTTCTCCGTCCCTGAACCATTCAGCAAGAACGTTTACGCTTCACGCGTTGCGCCCCCGCGCGGGCGTATTCTCGAATCGCCGTCACTTGTGGGAGTCGGCCATGAAACGCATCGCACCCGTCCTCATCACCCTCGCGCTGCTTGCCGGCTGCGCGACCACGCCGGCCGTGTTCACCGACTACGACCCGGGCGTGAACTTCGGCCAGTACCAGACGTATCGCTGGACGCAGCGGCCGGAAGGCTTCTCGCCGCTGCAGTCGCAGCGTCTGGTCGCCGCCGTCGACGCCAAGCTGCGCGAACGCGGCTGGACGCAGTCGACCAACGCGCAGGTCACTTTGAGCGGCACCATCGTCACCGAACGCCGCATGCGCATCGACACCTGGAACAACGCCCCGATGTGGGGTGGTTGGGGCTGGGGCGGTTGCTGCTGGGGCCCGGGCTGGGGCGCGTGGGGCGGCTGGAACACCTCCACCACCGTGCGCGATTACACCTACGGCACGATCGTGCTCGACATGTTCGACGCGCAGACGCAGCGCCCGCTGTGGCGCGGCATCGCGATGGGCACCGTGCCCGATTCGCCGATCGCCCAGACCAACGCGATGCAGGCCAGCGTGGACCGCATCTTCGCGCAGTTCCCGCCGACGTCGGCTACGGCGCAGATGCCCTGACGATCGCGCGGAGCAGCAACACCGGAAACGGGAGCCAGGTGGCTCCCGTTTTTTTTGCCGTCGTAGCCCGGGTAAGCGGAGCGCACCCGGGTGAGCGTGACCGGTTCATAAAAGAACGGTTGCAAGTTAACGGTGCGACGCGCTGCGGCGCGTTTATCGCTGCCGCGACCGAGTTTCATCGAGGCGCGGTGCGCTCCGCTTACCCGGGCTACAACAGCAGGGCTCAGCGACCTATACTCCACCCCAGTACCCGCCCGGGCTTCGTCGTGCCGCATTCCCCCGAAGAAAAGAAGCGCGTCCAGGCCCGCATCCGCCGCATCAAGGGGCAGGCCGACGCGCTCGAACGCGCGCTCGACGCCGGTGCCGATTGCGGCGCGGTGCTCCAGCAGATCGCCGCCATCCGCGGCGCGGTGAACGGGCTCATGTCCGAAGTGCTGGAAGCGCATATCCGCGAGGAGTTCGGCCAGGCCGCGACCTCGGCCGAACAGCGCGACGCGCGCGTGGCCGAACTCGCCGGGCTCGTCCGCTCGTACCTCAAGTAAACGCAGCCATTTCCAATCCCCACGTCATTCAAGGAATCGCCATGAAATCCCGTGCCGCCGTCGCCTTAGCCGCTGGGCAGCCCCTCCAGATCGTCGAGATCGACGTCGCGCCGCCCAAGGCCGGCGAAGTGCTGGTGAAGATCACCCATACCGGCGTGTGCCACACCGACGCGTTCACGCTCAGCGGCGACGATCCGGAAGGGCTGTTTCCGTGCGTGCTGGGCCATGAAGGCGCGGGCGTCGTGGTCGAAGTGGGCGAGGGCGTGACCAGCGTGAAGCCGGGCGACCATGTGATTCCGCTCTACACCGCCGAATGCGGGCAGTGCCTGTTCTGCAAGTCCGGCAAGACCAACCTGTGCGTGGCCGTGCGCGCGACGCAGGGCAAGGGCGTGATGCCGGACGGCACGACGCGCTTCTCGTACAACGGCCAGCCGCTGTACCACTACATGGGCTGCTCGACCTTCAGCGAATACACGGTCGTGGCCGAGGTCTCGCTGGCGAAGATCAATCCCGAAGCCAACCACGAACACGTGTGCCTGCTCGGCTGCGGCGTCACGACCGGCATCGGTGCGGTGCACAACACGGCGAAGGTGGCCGAGGGCGATTCGGTCGCGGTGTTCGGCCTGGGCGGGATTGGCCTGGCGGTGATCCAGGGCGCGCGCCAGGCGAAGGCCGGCCGCATCATCGCCATCGACACCAATCCCTCGAAGTTCGAACTCGCGCGCAGCATGGGCGCGACGGATTGCGTGAACCCGAAGGACCACGACAAGCCCATCCAGCAGGTGATCGTCGAAATGACCGGCTGGGGCGTGGACCACTCGTTCGAATGCATCGGCAACGTCAACGTGATGCGCGCCGCGCTGGAATGCGCGCATCGCGGCTGGGGGCAGTCGGTGATCATCGGCGTCGCCGGCGCCGGCCAGGAAATCAGCACGCGTCCATTCCAGCTGGTCACGGGACGCAAGTGGATGGGCACCGCGTTCGGCGGCGTGAAAGGCCGCTCGCAGCTGCCGGGCATGGTCGAGGACGCGATGCGCGGCGACATCGAACTGGCGCCGTTCGTGACGCACACGATGCCGCTGGACGACATCAACGAAGCGTTCGACCTGATGCATGAAGGCAAGTCGATCCGCAGCGTGATCCACTACTGAGCGCCGCCATGGACCGCATCGAACACCGCGCCTGCTTCGGCGGCTGGCAGCATGTCTACCGCCATCATTCGACTTCGCTCGATTGCGAGACGACCTTCGGCGTCTACCTGCCGCCGCAGGCCGAGCAGCGTTCCTGCCCGGTGCTGTACTGGCTGAGCGGACTGACGTGCACCGAGCAGAACTTCATCACCAAGGCCGGTGCGCAGCGGTACGCGGCCGAGCACGGCGTGATCCTCGTCGCGCCCGACACCAGCCCGCGCGGGCCGGGCGTCGCGGATGCGGAAGGCTACGACCTCGGCATCGGCGCGGGCTTCTATGTCGATGCGACGCAGGCGCCGTGGTCCAAGCATTACCGCATGTTCGATTACGTCTCGCGCGAACTGCCGGACCTGATCGAAGCGCAGTTCCCTGCGACGAAGGCGCGTTCGATCAGCGGGCATTCGATGGGCGGGCACGGCGCGCTGGTCGTCGCGCTGAAGGATCCGGGGCGTTACCGCAGCGTGTCGGCTTTCTCGCCGATCGTCGCGCCGACGCAGGTGCCGTGGGGCCAGAAGGCGTTCGTTGCGTACCTGGGCGAGGACCGCGAGACGTGGAAGGCGTGGGATGCCACGGCGCTGATCGCGACGGCCAGCGAACGCCTGCCGCTGCTGGTCGACCAGGGCGAAGCGGACGAGTTCCTCTCCACGCAGCTGCAACCGCAGCGCCTGCGCGAAGCCTGCGATGCGGTGGGCTACCCGCTGGAACTGCGCATGCAGCCCGGCTACGACCACAGCTATTACTTCATCGCGAGCTTCATCGGCGAGCACATCGCGCACCACGCCGCGGCACTGAACGCGTAAGCGCTCGGCTCAGGCCAGCGCGAAGTCGGTATAGGCGAAGCGCTCGTCGCGCAGCACCGTGTCGCCTTCGCGCACCTTGAGCGGCGCGGCGAACATCGGCCCGTCGTAGACGAGCGTGTGGAACTCGCCGTTCTCGCCGCACGGATCGCAACCCGAAGGCAGGTCGGCGAGGAGCTGCGCATCGAACTCGCGTCCGGCGAAGCGCGCGTCGAGCTGTTTCGTATCGACGCAGCACACGCGCGCGCGCAGGCCGCCGGCCTGCATGTCGCGCGCGAGCTGCGCGGTGTCGCGCCCGAACAACGGCGTTTCGATGCGCCAGCCGAGCGTGTCGCACATGTTCTCGCGCCACGCGCGCACGTCGGCCAGCAGCAGGTCGCCGAAGGCAATGGTGTCCAGGCCCGGCCAGCGATTCCACGCGTGCGCGAGACCGTCGGCGAACGCCGCTTCGTAGGTCGCGTTGTCGCATTGCGGCGGGATGCGCACCTCGACCAGCGCGACGCCGGTGGCCTGCGCCTGCGCGTACAGCACGTCGCGCCGGATGCCTTGCATCGAAACGCGGTCGTAGACGTCGGTGACGGTGGTCAGCAGCGCGACGACGTCATCGCCGCGCTCGCGCATCGCATGCAATGTCCACGCGGCATCCTTGCCGCCGCTCCACGACAGCAGGCGTTGCCTCATGCCGCGGTGACGTCCCGCAGTTCCCAGGCGCTGCCCGCGAGCCAGCGAAGGCGCTGGCGCAGCAATTCGCCGGAAATGCGCGTGGTGGCCACCAGATCGATGTGCAGGTCGTCCTGCGCGCCTTGCACGATCGCGTCCGGATCGGTCGCGCCGAGTGCGGGATCGACCGCATCGGGATCGTCCTGCTTCGCCTTCCAGCGCTCGAACAGCGTCGCTTCGCGCAGTGCGGCCTGCAGTTGCTCGGCGAATCCATCGGGGCTGACCGCGGTGAAGGACAGCGACGGATCGCCGCCGCGCGCGCGTTGCGCATCGGGAAGACGGATGTAGTAGCGCGTGGCCATCGTGGGTCTCCTTATCGGGAGCCCAGTTTAATGACGTGAGGATGCCTGCGCCGTGACGGGGCAGGGAGCGGAGCGGGCGCCATGCACCCGCCCGCTTGCCGGCGTCATGCCGTGAACTTCTGCCCTTCGGCCGCGAAACCGACCACGAGCGCGCCCTTGCCGACGTTCACCATGCCCGTCAGGCTCATGACGCTTTCGAACAGCTCCACGTTGTTGGACGCGCACGCATCGCGCAGGCGTTCGTAGCCGGGCAGCGCGCGCAGGCCTTCCAGTTCGCCGCCGTAGCTCAGGCACATCGTCGGCGTCAGCAGTTCGTTGCGTTCCACGCGATGGGCGACGTGTTCGAACAGCTTCTGCACCGCCGGGTCGAAACCCTTGATCTTCGCCACCGGGGCGGTTTCGCCGCGGTTGCCGTGCAGGATCGGCTTGATGTCCAGCGCGCTGCCGAGCGCGGCGCTGAGGAAGCCGACGCTGCGATCGCCCTTGGCGCGTGCGCGGTTGCGCAGGTAGTAGAGATCCGGAGGCACCATGTAGCCCTGCGTGTGCAGCGCGAGGTGCTCAAGGCGCGCGCGGATCTTCGGCGCGCCTTCGCCCGCGGCGCGCAGGCGGATCGCCTCGACCGCGGTGACGCCCTGCGCGGCGAACAGGTTCTGCGTGTCGATCACGCGCAACGCGAACGGCGTCGAGTTGCCGGCCGCGGCGCGCACGGGGCGGTAGTCGTTGAGGATCGCGAAACTGGCCTGCTGCGCGTTGTCGAAGATCGGGCTGCGCGTCCTGGTGATCGTCATGCAGAAGACGTAGTCGTAATCGATGACCAGCCGTTTCAGGAACAGGTCCTGGATCTGCTGCACCGTGTACGGCATGGTCTGCGCCTCGTGGCCGCGCTCGGCGACGTGGGCGTGCAGGAACTCCAGGGTGGCCTGTTCGTCGCGATGGTCGGCGAGCACCGCTTCGCCGATGCGCACGGTGATCGGCAGCACGGTGACCTCGTGCTGTTCGAGATATTGCAAAGGCAGGTCGCAGGCGGAATCGACGACGAGTCCGATGCGCATGGTTCCCCTCCCGGAATGAGCGCTGGCTTTCGAAGTGTGACGGCCAGCATACCCTGTTCGAGACGGAAGTCCGTGCGGCGCCGCCGCATGACGCTGCGCGTCAGCGTCTGCGCTGCAGGCCTACCGGGAGGTCGCTCAGGCGACGCATTTCCGCGTCCTGCAGCAGCGCGGGGTCGCGCATCGAGGCCAGGGCGAAATCGAAGGCATCGTTGCCCCAGAACAGTTCGCCGCCGACCGACAGCGTCGGCACGCCGTAGACGCCGGCAGCGATGGCGTCATCGGTGTTCGCGCGCAGGGCGGCCTTGGTGTCGGCGGCGTCGAGCGCGTCGGCGGGGACGTCCAGCGCGGCCATCAGCGGGACCAGTGCTTCGACGGTGTCGCCGGCGCGGCCGTGGGTCCAGATCCAGTCGAAGATCGAATCCACGGCTTCAGGCGTATCGCCGGCGGCGATGCTCAGTCGCAGCGATGCCAGCGGATTGAACGGATGCGCCGGCGGGAACACCAGCGGAACACCCGCCTGGCGCGCCAGCCACAGCACGTGGCGGTAGGTGAACTCGCGCTTGCCCGGGATCTCCGCCGGCCCTTTCTGCCCGCGCGCGTCGAGCACGGCGGCGAACACGATCGGCACCAGCCGTACCGGCCTGCCGGCGACCTCGCATTCGCGCAGCAGCGGTT
>Ga0209025_1001548_pt1 | contig 29312 bp, 32 predicted proteins | sample AraplaMF_Col_mLB_FD_184256 | JGI IMG/M metagenome (GOLD analysis project Ga0209025, IMG submission 184256) | Arabidopsis root microbial communities from the University of North Carolina, USA - plate scrape MF_Col_mLB (SPAdes) (version 2) | ecosystem: Host-associated > Plants > Roots > Endosphere... | reverse complement strand
ACAAAATTGCTTGGGGAGCTGTGAACCAACCGATTTCTGAAGAACATTTTAATAAATTATATACTAAAGTTTTAGAATACTTAAAAGAAAAAGAAGAGTTATTCGTCTTCAAAGGATTTGCAGGCGCCGATCGCAACTATCGCCTACCAATTCAAGTTATTAACGAATATGCATGGCACAATCTATTTGTACATCAATTATTTATTCGTCCAACTGAAGAAGAATTAACAACTCATGAATCAGAGTTTACAATTGTTTCTGCACCGAACTTTAAAGCAGATCCAGTAATTGACGGTACAAACTCTGAAGCATTCATTATGGTTTCATTCGAAAAACGTATCGTACTAATTGGTGGTACAGAATACGCTGGAGAAATGAAAAAATCAATCTTCTCTATTATGAACTTCTTACTACCTGAACAAGATATTCTTTCTATGCATTGCTCTGCAAACGTAGGTGAAGAAGGTGACGTAGCACTATTCTTCGGTTTATCTGGAACAGGTAAAACAACTTTATCTGCTGATCCAAACCGTAAATTAATCGGTGATGATGAGCATGGTTGGTCTGATAACGGTGTATTCAATATTGAAGGCGGTTGCTATGCGAAATGTGTAAACCTTTCTCATGAGAAAGAACCACAAATCTTTGATGCAATCAAATTTGGATCTGTTTTAGAAAACGTTGTCATTAATGATCAAACACGCATCGCTGACTATAACGATACTACTTTAACAGAAAATACACGTGCTGCCTACCCTATGCATGCGATTGACAATATCGTGCTGCCAAGTGTTGCAGGACATCCAAATACAATCATTTTCTTAACTGCTGATGCATCTGGCGTATTGCCTCCAATCAGTAAGTTATCAAAAGAACAAGCTATGTATCATTTCTTAAGTGGTTACACTAGTAAACTAGCAGGAACAGAGCGCGGCGTTACATCTCCGCAAGCTACATTCTCAACTTGCTTCGGTTCACCATTCTTACCACTTGATGCATCTCGCTATGCTGAAATGCTTGGTGAAAAAATTGAGAAACACGATGCGAAAGTATTCTTAGTAAACACTGGCTGGACTGGTGGCGAATACGGTGTTGGTAAGCGTATGAACTTAGGTTACACTCGCGCAATGATTCAAGCAGCACTAAGCGGTGAACTTGCAAAAGCTGAAACTGCTAAACATGACATCTTCGGTCTTGAAGTACCTCTTCACGTACCAGGTGTACCTGACGAAGTATTAATGCCTGAACAAACTTGGGCTGATAAAGCTGCTTACAAAACAAAAGCAATTGAACTTGCAAACGAATTCAAAGAGAACTTCAAAAAGTTCGACAGCGTTTCTGAAGCTATTATTAACTTAGGCGGTCCAATCGCTTAAGTTAAAACTTTCTGTTGGAATAACCCTTTACTCATATGAATAAGTGTCGTGTAACCGAAAAGTTTCGCGTACTCACCGACAAAACCCAATGCGGCTTAACGGTTACACACACTTACATAAAAAAGAAGCTTACGTTTTTACGTAAGCTTCTTTCTATCTATTTTTTATACAAGTACGGAGCTAAAAAAGGCTCTAATCGCTTCTAACCATCGCTGGATTCTCTATTCCATCTAAAAAATTCCCAACCACAATCTACAATTCATATACTTAAATTTTCACACATACAAATCACGGATTCAAACACACAAACTATTTCCCTACTTACTACATCCTTCTGTTCTCACACTGTATGGAGCTAAAAAAGGCTCTAACCGCTTCTAGCCACCGCTGGATCCTCTATCCCATCTAAAAAGCAGCTTTTATCTTTTTATCTTTTTATCTTTTTATCTCTTCGTTAATTCTTTCTCATCTTTCATGCTATAGTAGCCTAAATTAACAACAATTAAGAAATAACCGCCCATAATCCCTACTGCAAAAGCCCACATCACCATATGGTGCTCAATTTCGTACATAATAATAGCACCCAAAATAGCAGCGGCAAAACGGTTAAACATACCGAGCGTCGGTGCTTTCGTTTTCTTTACAATGCTATCTCCAAGCTTCTCAATTCGTCTCCCTAAAAGCCAAACACAATACATACTTACGATAAGTCCAATTCCTGCACCTAGAAAATGCGCTGAAAACGGCGTTAACATCCATCCTAATAGCAGAATACCTAGTAAATAATACGATTGAATTTTAAACGATCTTAATGACATACTAATCATGCTGTACCCCTCTTCAGTAGTTTTAATCTATCCAACAAAAGCTGTATAACTCATTTCTTTCGAGTTCATACTACTTAAAATTCTCTTCACTCAAATTAAAAACAACATAAACCCAATGTTTATGTTGTTTAAATGTTTTCAGAAAATAATATTATACAAGATTTCGAACATCATATTCTTATAATTTGTGACGTTTTTCCAAACATTTTTCGTCCATTTATGAAAAAAGTGATATCAATCTATGAACATACGGATATGATGTAATAAATACACAAATAAAGGGGGCGTCTAATGATTTATTTTTTAATGGCTCTCATTCATCTCATTGTCCCTGCACTTATTGGACTTTCGCTATATTGGTACACGAAAAATCATAGTATTTTCTACGCTGTCCTCGGTGTTCTCCTTCCAGGTATTATTCTTATCACACTCTTCCGTATCCCATTTTTAAACTTAATTCCACTTATTACTGCTATCTTATTTCTCGTCTTCTTACCAAAAATAAAAAAATAGGAAAGCAGATCATAAGTGATCTGTTTTCCTATTTTGATATAGGTTCCTGTACGGTAGTATGAACTTTTACTTTCTCCAATTTTACAAACCATAGACCAAAGAAAATGATTATCCCACCGATCATTTGTTGTAATGAAATAGATTCATTTTCCCATATAGCTGCAAATAAAACTGCTACAATCGGTGTAATATACATATATACCATCGTATGGGATGCCCCAATTTTTTGAACACCGATATACCACATTACTAAACCAAATACTGTTACAAAGAAAATAGAATATAGTAAAGCAAATAGTGTCATCCCTTTTGTAATGTGAAACGGCATGACAAATACATGTGGACCACTTAATAATAAAAGCGGAATTGCTCCAACTAATGCCGACCATGCAGTAACACGTAGTGCTGAATATTTTTTAATTAATGGCCCTGCTAAAACAGGATAAAACCCCCAGCATATTGATGTAATCATTCCAATTCCATTCCCGTAAAAAGAACTAGCGAGTGAATGCCCCGCTACTAAAACTAATGCTGCACCCACAAAGGCAATCATAGAACCAATTAACTTCCGAGAAGAAAACTTTTCTTGTTTCAAAAAAACCGCAAATAAAGTTGTAAAAATAGGTGAAATAGAAATGAGTAAAGAGGCATTTGTAGCGGATGTATATTTAACAGTTTCCATAAATAACGTTTGATATAGTACAATACCTACAAAACTAACAACGATTAATCTTGGTATATCTTTTCGCTCCACATAAAGCGACTTTTCAATAAAGAATGTAAGCAATAACAGTAACGGTGCCGCCGCCATCATCCGAATAGCAGTAAACTCAATTGCTGTAAATTCTACAAGCCCATATTTTGCAATGGTATAGTTAATACCCCAAATCATAACGACACTTAAAATTAATAACTCAATTCCCCATCTTCTCATGCGTATCCCCTCCGCAAAGAAAATTATACAGAAAATTCAATCATGTGTACATTTCATTATGTGAAAAAATCTTTTTATTGTATCAAGAGCTTTACTTTGACACATGAAATTATATCGGCGATTTTTTAAGTATATCGACTTATCAACAAAAAACGGCAATAATAACACCTTATGCAATAAAAAAGACGATTCCAAAAACATATTGGAACCGTCTTTTCTTTATTATACTCGAACATGTAACTTCATATTTGGATTATAAAACTGGCTCGGGCTTTTCAACTGAAGAGTTCCTCCACCTTCATGCCAATCAACCGTTAACTTATCATCCATAAATACAAGCTTTGTACGATCGGCGATAAAGCTAAGTGTACTTGATTCAATATCTACATCACGCTCATCTTTTTCAGCTACAGCTACTAAATCAATGATTCCGCTCATAACACAACCGCAACCTTCATTATCGTAAAATAATTTTATATATTTCGCTTCATTTGGAATCGTATCCATAATTTTTTTATATGCTGCTTCTGTTACAGTAACGTACATCTGTTAATGTTCATCCTCTCTTCTCGTATCATTCATATATTGTACCACTATTTTTCTAAAACTTTGTATACAGAAAATTAAGACTAATATACAATGTATGTGATAAAGGAGGTTCTATCACTGATGTCTCAACTAAAGCGATATCCTATTTTATTAGGCCTATTAGGTAGCTTTTTATTTCTAGCGGAATGATATTACAACATATACTCCCCTATTCTCCTTCTATTGGTTGGATTCTAGGTTTTATTTGTTTCCTATCCGCTTCTTATTTTGCCATGCAAAACAAAAATAACTAATAGAGTAAGAATTAGTTTAAGGAGGATAACACAACATGCCAGCTTTAAAAGAAATAGAACAATCACTCAATCATATATTCCAAATCGAAAAATACGGAAAAGACATTGCCTTTAGTCGCTTTATCCCTGCTGTATATGATTCTATCCAATTTCCATGGCAACAATTTTTTGAAGCAACTTTTGTAGAGCTATTTAACGGTCTTATGATACGAGGGGCTGAAAATGTAAACAAAGTATTTTTAGCTGTATTCCCTACAGATGACGTTCTTGAAGCCTTCATTTCACAATCGACACCTGGTGATTTACTCTTTATGCATCATCCACTTGTAATGGAGTGCGGTGATCCGCTTGGAAAATCAGGCCGTGGTTTTATTCCCATTCCAGAAAAATATTTGCAGGCGATAAAAGAAAAACAACTTTCTATATATACATGTCACGGACCAATGGATTTTCATCAAACGTATGGAACAAGCATTTCAATCGCAAAAGCACTCCAAGCCAGTGTAATTGATGGATTTGCTTACGGTGGTCCAGAAAGCGAGCCAGTCGGTCTCATTTGTGAAATAGATGAAACATCAACAGAAGCACTCCAAAAACGTCTAAAAAAACTCTTCCACATTCCTTACACAGACTTCGAAGGTAAACAACACGATTCCATTAAAAAAATTGCAATTATCGCTGGATGTGGCGATGTCGTATCTTTAATGAACGAAGCAGAAGAAAAAGGTGCTGAAGCATATATTGCAGGAGAAATCCATTGCCATATCGACAATGATTACGGTAGACATAAATACTCGCTCATTATGGATTACGTAAAAACAACGAATATGTCACTCATCGGTGTGTCGCACTCTGCCTCTGAATATTTAGTGAAAGAGACATTGATATATGATTGGTTTAAAGAGAACTTTCGTTTGGATATTACTTTAATTCCGCAGGAGAAATGGTGGTTATAAAAGGACGCTTTAATTAGTGAAGATGGGTACACACACCAATTGATTTTTTACAGAATAAAAAAGGAGATCGCTCTCAAGTAAGTAATCTCCCTTTTTCGAATATTTTATCATTACATCGGCAACATTACCTTTACCGTCGTTCCAACTCCAACTTCACTTTCAAAGCTCATTTTACCGTTGTGGTCTTTAATAATTTTTTCTGTAACTACTAACCCTAAACCTGTGCCCGTTTCTTTCGTTGTGTAAAAAGCTTCATTTAACTTTGGAATTTTATCTTTTGGAATGCCGCACCCCTCATCTTTCACCTGAACGACGATTCCATCTTCTACGGTAACTTTAATCGTAATCGTTCCACCAACTGACATTGCTTCAATCCCATTTTTGATTAAATTAAAAAATACTTGTTTTAATCGTTTTTCGTCGCATGTAATTGACGGTATGTCTTTACTGTAAATACCTTGTATGTGCACCCCTTGTTCTAAAGCAGGCTTACCCATAACCCGAATAACATAAGCGATAATTTCTTGTATGTTATGAGTTTCTGATTCTATCGATTTAGATTTCTCAAACCCACTAAGTTCTGTAGTAATTGTATGAATTCGTTCTACCTCTTGCTTCATAATATCGCTATAAATCTTATCCTCGGGATGCTTGTTCGCTTGTTTATTCACAAGTTTTTTTAAAGTTGCTAAAGGTCTTCTAATCTTATAGCCAATAACTGTTGCCATTTTTCCAACAGTTGCTAGCTTTTCTGTTTGTTTTATTTCTTTATCCATCATCTCAATCGTACGAATGTAAGACTGGAATCTCAAAAATATAATCCAACATATAATGGAGAATACGCTACATAATGCCATTGGGATTAAAACGAGAGAAGATTGAATAATGATTCCAATAAGAGCGTACCTTCCAACAATTATCCCTATAACTAACCAAAAATATTTTTTACTCACGAAGATTGGTGCAAATAAAATGAAAAATCCTTCTACTATATTTCCACCATCAAACTCAGCATCACTACCAGAATAAATCATAATATTATGGATAAAATCTAATACATTATAGCCAATTAAAATGATATACTTTACCGCAAATGGATTCTTCCATTTCATAAAATATATGCCGATGCAAAACAATATCACCATCCAAAAATAGAGCCATAAACCTAAACCATCTTCGAATTTTCCTACTCCTTCTTGTTCTCCCCCTATTAAAGGTACGATAAATTCATAGGCAAGATCATATACAAAAAATATAATAAAAAATAAGCTTAAAAATACTTTGAGTGCCTTTATTTCTTCATTTTTAAATATATAGCCTTTATTCATATGGTAACTCCTAGCTTTTCTTCCACTTGGATTTCATAATTTCCAAACTTCATTGGAAGAATGATGTCTATTCTTGTTCCAATATCTCTTTCACTTACAATGCATAATTCACCAAGATGCTCGGCAACAATTCGATCCGCTACCGTAAGTCCTAGACCAATTTTATCTTGTTTCGTTGTATAAAAAGCCTCTGTCACACGGGCTAAATTTTCCTTCTTAATACCGTAACCACTATCGATTATACTTATCATCACATAATCTTTCCCTTTATTTTCTAATCGCAAATCTAAAATGCCACCTTGCTCCATTGCCTCCAGAGCATTATTTATGACATATAAAAAAACTCCTCTTATTTTTCGTTCATCACATTCAACTTCCACTGTTTTTTCTTCCACATTAGAAATAAGTTGAACATTTGATTCATTCATTTTTTCGCGAAGAGTTTTTACTGCTTGTAATACAATTTTTCCTACATCATGTTTCTCATAAATAGAAGGTTTACATGTAGCAACTTCCATTAACTCACTTATCATATTATTCATATTTTCTATTTCAAAGATCATTCGTTTATAAATAGGATCATCTTCATGCTTCTCTCGCTGTAATTGTGTAAATCCTTTTAACGAAGCAAGTGGATTTTTAATTTCATGCCCGACTGTCGCTGCCATTTTTCCGATCACTGCTAATTTTTGTGATTCACTAGCAATCTTAATACTTTCCTTTACAGCTGAAAGATATTGTAAAAATCGATTTAAAATGATGTATGCAGCTATTAATAAAAGTGTGTACATAATAAGAAACATAAACGCTTTTACTTCCTCTAATACAAATAAATAAATCACATATTTCCCTATAATCGTAGCAAGTAAAAACACAAAATACTTTTTATTTAAAAATATAGGTACAAAGAAAATGAGAATAATTTCTATTATATTTACCCCATCAAATGCCGCCTTATTATAAAGAATATACGAAAGTATATTAGCCATTTCTATCCCTATGTATGCAAATAAACATGTATATTTAACAAGGTTTGCTTTCTCTTTTTTTATTAAATATATATTCACGCCGAGTATTGCTGTTCCACAAATAACTTGCCATAGTATGTTATGTCCCTTATCCGTTAGTGATTTATTTTCTAATACGATTGCATAGAAAATTTGATATGCAGTAACAGTAACAAATAGCACCCATAAGAAAATTTTTGCATTCCTTTCTTCTTCTTTATATGATAGAAAACTTTCTTTCACTTTAACACCCCTTCAAAATAATATCTCGAAGAATACCATTTATTATAATAAATGATTTTCATAGACAAACAAAGATAAATCGAACATTTGAGGAAAATCATACCAACAGTGTAATATCTTCAGACTATATGCAAGCATAAAAACTACAATCAATAATACGTATATTATGGGAGGTGTTTTATATGGACGGCAAAAAAAATAAAAAGACAGAACAGCTCCAATCCTTTACACCCGAAAATGAAGGAAAGGAGATGACAACAAATACAGGTGTTAAAATTTCAAATGATGAAAACTCTTTAACTGCCAGTGATCGTGGCCCTACCCTTCTGGAAGATTTTCTTATGCGAGAAAAGCTTTCTCATTTTGATCGTGAACGAATTCCTGAAAGAGTCGTTCATGCACGAGGATACGGAGCACATGGCATTTTTGAGTTATATGAATCTTTAGAAGAGCTAACAATGGCACACTTTCTACAAAACCCTTCAAAAACAACACCACTTTTCGTTCGTTTTTCTGAAGTAGCGGGATCAAAAGGAGCCAATGAAACGAATCGAGATGTTAGAGAATTCGCTGTTAAATTTTATACAGAAGAAGGAAATTTCGACTTAGTAGGAAATAACATACCAATTTTCTTCATTCAAGATGGTATTAAATTTCCTGATCTTATTCACGCCCTTAAACCAGAGCCACATAATGAAATTCCACAGGGCCAAACAGCACATGATACTTTTTGGGACTTCATCGCCAATAATCAAGAATCAGCTGCAATGATGATGTGGATTATGTCCGACCGTACAATTCCAAGAAGTTTTCGAATGATGCAAGGATTTGGCGTTCATACATTTCGTTTCGTTAATAAAAATGGAAAGTCGCGATTCGTAAAATTCCACTGGAAGCCAAAGCTCGGCGTTCATTCGTTAATTTGGGATAGAGCATACTAACACATATAAGGGGGATACTTCATGTTTGTTACGGTCGAGAAAGATGTTCATATTTTTGTGCAAGACGTTAATCCCGGTCCCGGTAGTAAAACTGTTTTTTTCGTCCATGGCTGGCCTTTAAATCATCAAATGTATCAATATCAACTCAATGTTTTACCGGAGCACGGCTTTCGCTGCATCGCCATGGATATACGCGGAAATGGGCAATCTGATAAGCCATGGACTGGTTACACGTATGACCGATTAGCTGATGATATTGCAATTGTTCTGGAAGCACTCCAAGTAGAAAATGCTACGTTAGTCGGTTTTTCAGTCGGCGGTGCTCTTTCTATTCGCTATATGTCTCGCTACAATGGGCGTCGTATTTCTAAGCTCGCATTAATTGATGCCGTCTCTCCTTCTTTCGTGAAAAATCAAGAGTCCCCTTACGGTGTACCAAAAGAACAAGCAGATACCCTCATTCATCAAATGTATGTAAATTTACCAAAATTTTTAAGTGATGTATCTTTATCATTTTTCAATAGAAACTTAGGAGCTGCAACCCTTGAATGGTTTTCTTATCTCGGTATGCAGTCCGCTTCCTATGCTCTCATCAAAATTTTGCAAGCAGCTGCAAACGAAGACGTAACGAAAGACTTAAGTAAAATTAACGTTCCAACAAAAATATTCCACGGCGTTCACGACCAACTGATCCCATACAAAAGTGCTGAACTCACGCAAAAACGGATTAAAAATGCTCAACTACATGCTCTTACAAATAGTGGTCACGGCTCTCCAATCGACCAAGCAGATGAATTAAATGCAGAACTTATAAAATTTTTAAATTCATAGTTTCCTTACAGCAAATTCTTTTTTATTAACTATCTTTTTTGTTTACCCAATTAAACCGGCCCATTCGTAAGTAAGAATAACTACGATACGAATGATACATTCTGTTATCTTCTCATCTCCTGTTTTAATTTATCCCATCGAATATCATTACAACTTATTTTTCAAAGAAAGTGAAAGTATATGCCCTATAGGTTATTTGTTGAAGTGAATGAAGTTTTCACAAAATAAAATTCACACATTTCTCACAAATCAATTAATAAAACGATTACATTTTTGTTTATACTAAATGTACAAGTAATACTCCCTAAACCCAGCTTGTCTGGTTACCCCGTTAAATACTATGAAAAAAGGACTTGTATCCTATACAAGTCCTTTTTTGTTTCCCCTATTTAAAGAGTATATCTTTACTATACTGCTTTCCAACGAGTAAATCATATTGAATCATTTTATATTGCTCTAACATTTCTTTTTGTTTCTTTGTTAAGTCTTTAATCTCTTCGCCATTTTTATCAACTTTTAATTCATCTCTAAGCACTGGGATTTCTTTATATAATCCCGATAAAAATTGATAAAATGGTGATTTATTTAATCCTGCGTAATCAAAAACAAGATTTGAGAAATACATTGGACTTACTAAACCTAAGTTGTCATTTGGTATATCAAAATTTGCATACATTAACAATGGTGTTTCTGCCATTGATAATCTTTCACTTACAGTTTCTTCATTCTCTATATATCCAGCCTCTTTATAAATAGCCTTATTTGTCCCTAGTACTGGTAAATGATCTCCAAAAAAGACTAATAAAGTAGGTCTTTCTAATTCATCAAGCTGGTCTATTAAATATTTTAAAGCTTCATCGGAGCGCCTTACACCTTCCGTATATATTTCTAATTCTGCCTTCGATGCATCTTCTGTTAATCCATTAACTTCTATTTGATTTTCTTCAAATCGTCCCGGATTATATGGAAAATGATTTTGCATCGTTACCGCATGAATAAATGTAGGCTGTTTTCTCTTATTCAATTCATCTATTATTTCTTTACTCATAGACAAATCACTAACATTGTCCCCAGCTAATTCTTTATGCTTCATCGTATCTTCTGCATTAAAGTTATCAAATCCAAATACATTATATACAGTATCTCGTTTGTAAAATGAGCGATCAAAAGCATGAATTGCACTTGCATAGTATCCTTGTTTTTTCAATTCACTTGCAATAGATGGGATTTCTTTCTGACCTGTAACAGCTTGTTGATACGGTATAGAACCGGGCATTAACAAACTCATTGAATAACTCGTTAGCGCTTCAAATTCGGTATTCGCTGTATTCCCCCCAAATGTAGGAGCTATTGTTTGTCCACCTGGAAAATTCTCAATATAATGATGTAGATTCGGGACTGGATCTTCGCTAAATGAAAGATTCGTTAGTTTTGTAGGGTCCCAAAAAGCCTCGCTCATCAGAAATATAATATTCGGTTTCTCAGCTTTTTTTTGTTCACTCACATTAACACCATATTGTTTCTTTATGTCATTCGCAATTTGAAGCATATTTTCCTTTGAATATTTTTCTGGTTCCTGAATAACTGTCGTATCTAAGTTACTTAAAAATCCTAAAACCAAGCCATTTTGACCATAGTTCATATTTTGATTCCATAAAGGGAAGTATACCCCACCCTTTACAAATAACTTATTCACAAATGTATTAGGGTAATTACTAAACGCATACACCATAAACAGAGATGTACATATTAAAACAATTCGCATACCGATATGGATTTTTATAGATTTAATATGCTTTCGAATAGTAAAAACAACAAATGCAAATACAACTATACTAATGATTCCTATTAATATATTTTTCAAACTAAAATAATCCATAACCATTGGTATAACTGACTGCATATGCCCTATTTGTGTAAAGTCAGATGGATATAGCGGCTCTCCTCTGAACATACTCTTGAAGTAATTAACAATCCCTAAAATAATAAAAGAACAACTAGTTAACATTACACTTAGTAAAATTTTTCCAATTGAATTGTAAACTAAAATATACACCATATAAATGAGTAAAACGCTGAATAGGTACTGTGTATACTGCAAATAAATCCAGTTATTCACAAGCAAAAAATTCATATATTCTTGTATGAATATATAAATAAAAACTATTAAATGAGCTATTGGCAGCAATAAAATATGAACTCTTATAGCTGGTCTAAGTTTATTGATTATCCCTTTATTCAAATAATCAATAAAAAATAGTATGCTCCATAAAATTATAGTAATTATACTTAACGTGATTCCTTCATTAAAAAATAACTTCGTCTTCTCTAATTCGAAATAGCCTAATGTAATAACAAACAACGTTTCTAAAAAAACAGTCCATATTCCGCTAATAATGAAAGAAAGTAATGGGCTCTTTCTTTCTTGCTGAACAGAAAAATTATAACGAAATTCATTTCTTCTTTGTTGCTGAACTACAAAATCCAAACTCAACTTATTTCCCTCTTTTCTCTTCTTGTTTTCTTCTCTCTATTTCACCCCGCATCAGTAAAAAACATTATACTTATGATCTTTATATCTATTTTTATTATATATATATAACCTTAAATACCCCTTAAAAAATAACATTTTTTCGTACTTTTTACAACAAAACAGATTCTAAAAAGTACAAAAATACTGCATATACAAACTATATTACAAAAGGATTCTACCTTCAAAAAAAGTTAAAATTCACCGTTATTTTAGGAGATATAATCTATTTATTATGCAAATTAAAATACGAAGCACAACCTGATCAAACTTGCAGGTTTTGCTTCGTATTTTGATTTCTATTTTTTATTCCTTACAAACTAAGAGGACAAATCATGATGCCTTTAAGAACGTGTTGAAACATCTACTATAAAAGAGAAACTATCCACATTCTCCATATAATACATACGATTACTATAAATACAAAATCAAAAAAATCTAATCTCGGACCTTTTTCCATATGCATATGTAGCCACATATGCATCCATTTCATTTTTGTATATTTTTGAATGCTTTTCTTTGCAAATCGGTAAATGAGCAATTGTATAATAAAAAATCCAACTACGAAAATGAACAATAAAATGAGAAAATCGACCACAAAATCCCTACCTATTTTTGCAGTGATTTTTCTACTATCTGATTTCTCAAAACCCACTCCTCAAACTGAGCACTTCCAAATTCCCAGCTTAAATCACGAGCATGTACAGAAAAAACGTAATGACCAGCATATTCGTCCATAAACCTTCCTAACTCTACATCCTCTTTCTGAATACCGTATACTCCAAAATTAAAATACACATCCCATACGTCTTCATTCTTCCTCTTATAAGCAATCGATTCCATATCACATTCTGTTCCGAAATAATCAAGATGTAAATGTACGCTATCATCATATTCGTACTTCATTTTATCACCCCTTATATTTGTACTTCTTTATCACTCAAAAAATTCCTGCTATCTATACTCACATATGGGCACTTACCTACATATCATGCTTGTAGAGTGACTTCTAGGAGGTGTTATATAGTGAAAAAATTAATAGCTGTTTTTTGCATCATGTTACTAACTGTTTTCACTTTTGCTGCTTGTAGTAGTAAAAAAGAAGGGCCAAAAGATCAAACTCAAAACATTCGCGTCGGCGAAGTTACCCATTCTCTTTTCTATGCACCGTTATATGTTGGGATTGAAAAAGGTTTTTTTAAAGATGAAGGACTAAATATTGACCTACAAACAACAGCTGGCGGAGATAAGACGATGACCGCCCTATTATCTGGTGGAATTGATATTGCTCTTGTCGGTTCTGAAACGTCTATTTACGTTCATCAACAAGGAGCAAAAGACCCTGTTATTAACTTCGCACAGCTTACACAAACAGATGGGACATTTTTAGTTTCACGTAAAAAGCTAGATTCTTTTAATTGGAATGACGTAAAAGGTGTTACGTTTTTAGGTCAGCGCAAAGGCGGCATGCCGCAAATGGTTGGAGAATACGTTTTAAAGATAAATGGCATTGATCCTCACAAAGATACGAACTTAATTCAAAACATCGAGTTTGCTAATATTGCAAATGCCTACGCATCTGGTACTGGAGAATTTGTACAGCTCTTTGAACCGACTGCAAGTATATTCGAAAAAGAAGGTAAAGGTTATATCGTCGCTTCGTTCGGAAATGAATCTGGTACTGTTCCTTATACATCGTTCATGGCAAGAGAAAGTTTCTTAAAGAAAGATAAAACTGCTGCTGAAAAGTTCACACGTGCGCTCTATAAAGCGCAGCAATGGGTTGATACACATAGTCCCGAAGAGATCGCTAATGCCGTTTCTCCGTTATTTAAAGACACTTCAAAAGACATTACAGTAAAAGTAATTGAACGGTATAAAAAGCAACATTCTTATGCGACAAATCCGCTATTAGATGCGGAAGAATGGAAACAGCTCCAAACTATTATGAAAGACGCTGGTGAATTACAAAAAGAAGTCCCACATGAAGCGCTCGTCAATACGAAAATTGCCGAAAGCGTTATTAAGAAATAGAGGCGAAGTGTATGAGTTTTTTACAAATACGTAACGTTTCTCACTGCTTTTTCGCAAAAGAGAACGCCAAACTAATTCTCGAAGATATGAGTTTACAAGTGGAAGAAGGAGAATTTATTTCTATACTCGGTCCAAGTGGTTGCGGCAAAACGACGCTTCTCTCGATTATCGCTGGGCTACTTGATCCAATTGAAGGTATCGTATTTTTAGATGGTGAACCAATTACAACAAAAAGTCCATCTATGGGTTATATGCTCCAGCAAGATTACTTGTTTCCGTGGAAAACAATTGAAGAAAATATTATGCTTGGACTTCATATTCGAAAGATTTATGATGAACGAACGAAAGAACATACTTTAAAGCTTTTAAAACAAGTCGGTTTGCATGATGTAGAACAGCAATATCCTCGTGAATTGTCCGGTGGTATGCGTCAACGCGCTGCACTCGTTCGAACATTAGCGACTGATCCAAAAATTTTATTGTTAGATGAACCATTTTCCGCTCTCGATTATCAAACAAAGTTAAAACTAGAGGATCTCGTCTTCACATTATTACGTAACTTTAAAAAAACATCTTTACTCGTGACACATGATATAGAAGAAGCAATTGCGATGAGTGATCGTATTTATTTACTACAAGCGAATCCTGGGAAAATTGCAAAAACGTTCGTCGTCCCAGAAAGTATTCGCTCCTTATCACCGTTAGAATCGCGCCATCACTACGACTTTCCAGCCCTTTTCCAAGACATATGGAAGGAGCTGGAGCGCCTTGGATAATATAAAACAGCTACATGAACAATTTCGAAAGAAAGAACGCAGGCGTGCATGGATTGCTCGTTCGCTACAACTTTTACTGCTCATTCTTTTCTTTGCATTATGGGAAATAGCTAGCAAAAACGAATGGATTGATCCTTTACTCTTTAGCTCTCCGTCGAGTATTTGGGATCTCTTTCTTAGCAAGTGGATTGATGGTTCGCTTTGGATTCACATATGGACGACGCTACTTGAAACAGGAGTAGGCTTCATTCTTGGAACAGTACTCGGGGCTATTATTGCCACGTTCCTTTGGTGGATACCACTTTTAGCTCGCGTTCTTGATCCATATCTCGTCGTCCTAAATGCAATGCCAAAAGTCGCACTCGGCCCTATTATCATTGTAATCTTCGGTCCTAATATTTCATCGTCTATTGCAATGGGCGTAATCATTTCCATCATCATTACCATTCTCGTTATTTACAGCGCATTTCAAGAAGTCGATTCTAACTATATAAAAGTAATGGACACATTTGGCGCAAATAAATGGCAATGCTATAAGCAAGTTATACTCCCCTCATCGTTCCCTGCAATTATTTCAACGCTAAAAGTGAACGTTGGATTATCATGGGTCGGTGTTATTTTCGGTGAGCTTCTCGTTTCTAAACAAGGACTTGGCTACTTAATTAGCTATGGATTCCAAGTCTTTAACTTCACACTCGTCTTACTGAGTGTGCTACTCACATGTGTTCTCGCAACACTGATGTATGTGTTTGTAGAAGCATTTGAAAAACTTCTAATCGGAAAACGAAAAAGAAGCTGACTCAAAACAATATGCTAGAGTCAGCTTCTTTCTTTTACCTTTTATCACACATTTTTGTTTCATTTGTAACATTTCCATCCGCAACCGTAACTGTATGGAAACAGTCTTTCACACGTACTGTAACGACATTATCTTTTCGATCTATTACATGATAATCGTTGAACTTTTTATTTAGTGCACTACGAATTTGCTCCCCTTCAAAAATCGGAAAACCGTGAGACATTACCCAAATGAGACCAGCAACAGCAAGAATCGTTTTCATACGTTTCATTACCTCCTCGAGAGTAAACTTATAGTCCCTACAACACGCGCATTATAATTGTGTCTAAATTGTGACATTTTTATACTAATTCTCTTTTATAGCACTAGTTCCTTCTTCTTTTTAAAAAAAGACAGAATCTTCAACTTTCTCAACATGAAAAACGTAAAGAACTAAAATTCTTCACGTTTTCTCTTGGCTAAAATATATCGGATACATAGCTCACATTCGTGTCCAATTGGTTACTCTATCGTTTTCGAAACATCATATAATCCAGCTAACACTTCCGCTCTCATTTTTACAAGCTCAGGGAACTGATAGAAAAACGCAATTTTTTTATATTTTAACTCAGTTCCTTCTTCCACCTTTTTTGAATCTTGTAAAATAAACGCTGTAAATGTATCTGCAATGTCTTCTGCTACATTTGTCGTCCCGTAAAGAGAAACAAACTCATTTTGTTTCTCTTTAAAAAATTCAATTTGAACTTCTTCGCTTTCTTCCACTTTCTTTTCTGTCCACTCCTGCTCAATTGGTTTCCAGAACAAATTGTGGAATTGATTTATATAAGAGCTCTCCTTCGCACATCCTTCTTGCAAGAAAAGAGATTTACATTTATTTTGGTATGATGAAATATCTTTTTCTTCTTCAAAAGCCTTTAAGTATTTTTCATTTACTGATATTTGTTTATGCCCGAGTGTTAATACGTGTGCTGTCTCATGTATTAATGTTTTCATCACTTGATCAATATTTACTGCAGAATCAAGCGTATCTAAACTAAGGGTCCAATCTTTCGGATACTCTACACTCGGCATAACGTGGGCGACAATTCCATCGTAACCATCTGTTACCATGTCAAACTCTTTTATGTCAGTGCGATACTTAGCTGGAATAAGAGTGCTATACATCTCCCATAATGATTGATGATACGCTTTATCTTGACGTTGTTTTAGTATCTCTTCTTTCGCTTCTTTATCTTCTGCGAACGCCTTATTCAATCGTTTCCGATCTAGTTTATCGAAATACGGATCTACAATTTCATCACCATCAATATAATAAGAAGCTAAAAAGAAATAATTTTCATCATCCTCTTTTTTCATTTCCGCTTCTTTCATATCATTACTTGAATTTCCTTCTAAAACATAATCCTCTAGTACTTCAAGTTCTGAAAGTCCATCTATTTTTTTATATACTTTTTGAAGCGTCTTATCACCTATTTGTGCACATTCTTCTGTCGTTTCGCACACATCTTTTTTCTCTCTTTTTGAAGTTTGCTCCGACATATCACATCCAGCTACTAAGCCCGTTGAAATCATAAAACACACTAACTTGCCATACAGTTTTTTCATACACCCCTCCATTATTCCATTCTACAAAAATATCATAATCATTTTTTAACGAATATGCGATAATTAATTATAAAAACTGTATGGAGGTTTCCCATGATTCGAGCAGTCTTATTTGACTTAGATGGAACACTATTAGATCGTCGCCAATCTCTAGAGCAATTTATTCGTGATCAATATAATCGTTTCGCCTTTCATTTGATAAACATAGAAAAATTCGAGTATTGCTCTCGTTTTCTCGAGCTCGATAATAATGGTTACACGTGGAAAGATAAGGTATATTCCACTCTCCTTTGCGAATACAACATTACCACTTTAACGCCAGAGCAACTGTTGCACGACTACATTACAAACTTCCGACATCATTGTATTCCTTTCCCAGACATGCATGAACTACTTCAACAATTAAAACAGCGAAACATTAAAATTGGTATAATTACAAACGGCTTTACTGAATTTCAAATGAGCAACCTTCGAGCATTAAACATACATACGTATACAAATACAATTCTCGTTTCAGAAGCGGAAGGAATCAAAAAACCTCATCCTGAAATTTTCGAACGTGCTTTACAAAGGCTGAATGTAAAAGCCGAAGAATGTCTTTACGTTGGAGATCATCCAGAAAACGACGCGCTCGGTTCTGAACAAGTAGGAATTCTTGGCGTTTGGAAGAGAGATTTATTTTGGGGTGACTTCGAGCATTCACGTGTGATAGATGATTTATTAGATGTTCTTTCGTTTTTAGAGGTATAAATAAAAACAAGGTAATAGTAAATAAATTATATAAGCGATTTACCGCCAAAAAGAGGAGGCCGTTATTTAAAAACACCTCCTCTTCCTTTATTGTTCATAAACTGTAAACTGCGGTTTACTCGGATGATCTTTTACTAGTGCATCATCTGGAAACTTTGAAACTTTTTGATACAGAGCAATGTCACCAATACAACCTGCTGTTAGTAGAACCCCTAAAAATGAGATCGCTTGAACATTCATCGCTAATCCAATTGCAATTGGTAAAATTCCAGTAGGCAAAAATGGCAACATTAAAACTTTCTTCATTTGCTTTACTGTAATTTCTTTTTTAGAATGAGCGTATGCTACACCTAATTTCCAATTGACACCCCATGTTAGTTCACTCCACGGAACACCTCCGATATAGCGAAATCCTATTAAATGTATCGCTTCATGTATACAAACGAGAACAATCATTCCAATAATTAAAAGAAACATAACGGGCAATGTAATTTCAACTTGAAACCCGCCTGAAAAAAGCGCATGTAAAAAACTAATTCCAATCGCTAGAGCTAATATTATAAAAAATGAATAGATATTTAATTTAACCATCGAAACAGTAACAGTCGTTTCTTTTCTTTTATCCATCTTCTCCTCCTAAAATGTAAATACATCTTTACAAAATTGTATAATATACCCAAAATTATGTAAAGATATATTTACATTCTCGAACAAAAAAAGAAACCGGCCATTTTACTTCGTAAAACAGCCGATTTCTTCTATATGTTTCATCGTACGCGCTAATACATCGTCGCGCATAATAAAGCTAAATTTTCTATCAGTTTTAATGTTATCAGGAATGTCTTTTAATAAAACAGACCCTTTCGTTTCTTCGTAATGCGTATGTTCTTCTACCGCACTAATTGTTGCAAAATAAATGTTTTTAATGATTATTTTGTCTTTTCCAGATACTTTATATTGTCCTAAGTAAGTTAAATCCGAAACTATGCCGCCGGTTTCTTCATGAACTTCTCGAACCGCCGCTTCTTCCGGTGTTTCCCCTAGTTCTACTTTACCACCTGGAAATTCAAGACCGCGACGTAAATGATGCGTTAATAACCATTGATCCCCGTACCGGCATACAACCCAAACATGCTTTGGCTCAGGAGAAAATGGATAACGTTCAAACGATAATTGTACAGTGTTGTGGTAATAATCTTTAAATTTGTACATGCCATTACTCCCCTATTGATGGTTACAAGTTTTTCCTACCACAAATTGTAGCATATTCTCGCTTTTCTGCATAATATTATCCAATTACAATCCATTGATTATTCCCATTTGTGCGACTAATTCTTTCGTCTCATGATTTCCTAATTCGTAAATCATTTTATATGCTTTTTGTAGTTGTTCATCATATCGATCATTATTTGAATCGTGATGATATTCAACAAATGGAACGTGAGACCGTACAAATGAACCTAAATCCTCTACATATGCTTGATCAAAGTACGCTCTTAACTCCGTAATTTCCTCATCATTTGCGTAAACTTCAAAATTGTACGTATCTGCCGTCTTCACTTGTGAAATTTGACCATTACCTATTGATATATAATATGTTTTTTTCTTCTCCATGTAACACCCTTCTTTCATCCTTTTAGTTTCTATTGTTTTCATCAATTACAAAATTATGTAAAATAAAGAAAAGGAGGGATTTCATGTTCAAAATATTAATTATCGGTATTATAATCGTCCTAGTCATACTAGTACTCTCCGTCATGACGATTAATAAAGGCTATGCATACAAACATTCCGTTGATAAACCAGAAGATAATCCTTATACAAAAAATAATAAGGAGGATTCATAATATGCTTCGTGTACTTCGCATTGCAATCGCACTCACTGTGATCATAATGTCGATAATCGGGCTCTATACAGGTCAAAATAACTTTCTACCACTTTCACAATTTTTATTAGGAGCTCTCATGTTCCTCATTGCAATGGAACAAATAAAAAAGAAGGATTCAGGAACAGGATTCATTTGTATTGTTGCCGGTGCTTTCATTTGGATTGTTCTTATCATTAGCTATATAAAATAAAGGGGATACATGTATGCTAAAAGGATTGCGAATTACTTTTTCACTTATTGCTTTATGTATAGCAATCTATAGTTTCTTTACTAGTAATAGAGAAATTATGCCTTATATGTTCATCTTTTTAGGGATGATGGCTTTCGTTATTAGTATAGAGGAAATCTTAAAACAGCAAAAAGGTGGTAGTATACTTGCTCTGTTAGCAGGAGCTGGTGCTTTATTTCTTGGCTTCTCAGAAATATTTCGATAAATAGTCTCTTTAAAGGAGGTATACAATGCTAACTGGATTACGCTATTTTTTCATGCTTCTCACATTCTCTCTTTGCACTTATTCTCTTGCTACCGACAACTTCACACTTCTCCCATACATGCAATTTGCTCTCAGTTGTTTCTTTATTCTTCTAGGAATTAATGAACTGAAATCCGGAAGAAAATCAATGGGCATCTCGCATTTTTTCGTTTCTAGTCTTATGCTCTTCATTGTAATATCGAATTACTTTCACTAAAGATAACATGTAATTTCCAATCACCTACTGACCATTACCTCTCACTAATTTGGATTTTTTAAACAGTTAATAAATTGGAGGATACTATGCTAACAAACCTTCGAATCTTACTATCTGCTATTGCTTTTATTCTTGCTTTTTTTAGTCTTTTTACACGAATTTCTATTCTTTTCTCTTATGTATTTATCCTTTTAAGCATCACATTTATTCTTTCGGGAGTTGCTGAAATACAACAAAAGCAAAAACCGAAAGCTATCTTTTGTTTTATAGTTGGGATAATCACTTTCTTCGTTGGGATTTCTGACATACTTCCATAAAAAAGAAGAGCTTGTGTGCTCTTCTTTAACTCACTACTTTCAATCCAATAATCGTCCCCATAATCCCAACGATACAAATAATCCGAAAAGCGTTTTTAGGTTCTTGAAAAAATAAAATACCGACAACTGCTGCCCCGATCGTTCCGATTCCAGTCCAAACTGCATATGCGATCGATAACTGAATTTCTTGAAGCGCCATCGTTAAAAATTGAAAACTAATAATAAAACCACCTATTAAAATAATATTATTCGTCCAACTATTATTTTTTGCTACTTTCTTTATCCCAATTACACCGACAATTTCAAAGAGCCCAGCTATAATTAAATAGATCCATGCCACTTTATTTCACCTCTTCCTTATTCCCACTAAATTTCAATCCGATAATAAATAGTGCCAATAAGCAAACGAGGAAAATTTTGATGAGCGAAAATGGTTCTTTGAAATATAAAATATCTACCAATATCGTTCCAACTGTACCAATTCCAGTAAATACTGCATATGCCGTACCAATTGGAATTTTTTTAGTTGCTTCAATTAGTAGTTGAAAGCTCACTAAAATTGCAATGAGTGTCAAAATACTCATTGAATTTGTTTTTAATCCTGTCGCCCAATATATTTCAATTAAGCCCCCAAATACTAAATACATCCACGCCCTATTTATGCTAATCTCCTTTTTCTTTTTCACTTCTTCTTTTATCTCTTCTCTTGTTTCTTGTTTCGAAGAATTACGCTTCTTTTTCGGAAAAAGAATGTAAGACATCGCCCATATAAAATGAATAATAAGCACTGATGTCCAGACACTTGTAATCGTATTAATCGTTTCATTTTTATAAAATCCAATTTGTTTATTTAAAATCCACTCTTTCATATGAAGGAAATAGGAACCGCTTGGCAACTCTTGAGCTGGTACAAGCCCTACTATAAAAATAAATAGAAGCTGTGCAAAAATGAAAATCCCCAGATGCTTATAAAAATATTGCCTCTCCATCCGCGCATGCTTAATTCCATATAGCTTCTCTTTTCCCGTGCCCGTCATTTACCCTCCTCCTTTTTTAAATAACAATCCATCATCTTTTCTAAATAATTCATCGTTTCTAAATCAAGTCCGTATACTCTTGCAATCTCTCCCTCTTCAGGTTTAATTAAATCCCAATACTTATTTATTAATTGTTCATCTTCATGAAATACGTGCATTGAAAAGGCCACTACCCTTTCCGCTAATTTTTGAATTTCCGGTGAATCTACTGGTTCATTTATACGCTGACGAATTTCTCTTAATACTTGTAACCATTCTTTTGTTCTTTCATCGTTTTCTTCAAGTGTTGGTAAATCCTCTATAACCTTCTGTTCTTCCTCCGTAAAATATTTTTGTCGGAAATTTTCTCTCTGCTCAATTCCCTGTACTGATTTTATGAATAACATTAAATCTTCTGTTTTAAGCTCTCCAGTTAATTCAATGGAATGAAATGCTGTATATAATAGTTTTTCTAAGTCCTGTAATCTTTTTACTTCCGCTTGTATTGTTTGAATTTCATTTTGAATTGCACTTTTCCATCTTTCTTCTGAATTCCCCTTTTCCTCTTTTAACACTTTTTTTATTTCCGAAAGCTTAAAACCAAGCTTTTTAAACGTTGTTATTTGTTGCAATGTAATTACATCATCTTTTGAATAGTAACGATATCCTGACTCAGCAACGTACGACGGTTTTAATAATCCAATTTCCTCATAATATCTAAGTGTTCTCGTCGTTACATTTGTTTCTTTTGAAATTTCACCAATGCTATACTTATCCATCGTTTCCTCCTCACGCCTTATTTATCTTCACTATAAACTTTGACGTATACGTTAAAGTCAATACTCCATTCACACAAAAAACTCCTGTTTTTCAAACAGGAGCTCTCATTAATATATTCACCTACTGCCTTTCATTTCTTAAAAATGCTCATAAGTGAAACTCATTGTTTTTCTATAAAACCTGTACTTTTCTCTTTTACAAATAAAAAAACTGCCTTTTCACAGGCAGTTTTTCTTTATCCAAATACTTTTTCAAGTTCGTCTTTATCTTGGCTTAACCAGAAGTTCATTAAGCGTTGTGCTCCTTCTAAATCGTGAAGCTTCGCTTGGCCACATTGTGTTTCGTTTGCAGCTGGAATTTCTGTAATTTGAACCGCATCTTTTAATGTTAGTTCTAATAAATCAATGATTTCACGAACTGTTGGTGTTCCGCTTACAACAAGATAATATCCTGTTTGGCAGCCCATTGGTGAAATATCGATAATATCAAAATGCGGATAACGATCAATATATTTACGTAAATTAAATGCTAATAAATGCTCTAACGTATGAATAACATCTGGTTTCATTGCTTGTTTATTCGGTTGGCAAAAACGAATATCGAATTTATTTACAATACCGTCACTACCTACGTTATGAACTCCGCAATGTCTTACATAAGGTGCCTTTACAATCGTATGATCTAATTCAAAGCTTTCTACTGATGGCATACAACATCTCTCCCGCTTTTAATTTAATTCCGTTATATCCAATATGATATAACGGAAATGCACATTAGTAAAGTATTATGTACAGTCGTGCTATAATACTTTAAGAATATGCTGAAAAGGAGACCATTATGAAACAGATTTTCATTGGAATTATACGCTTTTATCAAAAATTTATTTCGCCGATGACACCGCCAACGTGCCGCTTTTATCCGACTTGTTCTCATTACGGATTAGAGGCGTTTCAAAAGCATGGTGCATTGAAAGGTTTTTGGCTTACTTGTAAGCGTATATTAAAATGTCACCCTTTCCACCCGGGAGGATTTGATCCTGTCCCAGATAAAAAGGATGACAAAGTAAATTCTTAATTGTCGTAACCATTCACAACTAAATCTAATTTTCCTGTATCAGGATCTATAACAAGACCGTGAACAGGTACTTCTTCTGGAAGTAATGGATGATTGCGAAGTATTGATACACTATGTTCTACACTTTCTTCAACACTAGAGAACCCTTGTAGGAATCTTTCTAAATCGATTCCAGAATAACGAAGTGTATCTAATTTCTCATCTGTTACACCGCGCTCTTTCATCTTCTCAATTGTACTGCTTGCTTGAATTTTTGCCATACCACAATCATGATGACCAACTACACAAACTTCATCGGCACCAAGTTCGTATACAGCAACTAAAATACTACGCATAATACTTCCGAATGGATGGGAAATAACAGCGCCTGCTACTTTAATAATTTTCACATCACCGTTACGCATATTCATCGCTTTCGGTAATAATTCAACAAGACGAGTATCCATACAAGAGATAATTACCATTTTTTTATTTGGAAATTTTCCTGTTTCATACTCTTCGTATTTTTTCTCTTCAACGAATTTTTCATTGTATTGTAAAATCTCTTCTAATGACTTCATAGTACAGAACCCTCTTTTCTCTCATTTACATTACATATGTAGTGTACCAAAATTTGAAAAACTCAAAAAGGATATTGCTTTATAGTAAAAATGAGATATTTTCAGATAACCGACATAATTCTTTCAAAATATACACACACCTTTGTAACAAGTCTCACATACTTTAAACGTATTTTCACTATAAACTGATTGTAGATAATGTAAAAAAGGAGTGAATATTTATTATGTCCGACGTTCTGTTACTAAGTCGTTTTCAATTTGCAATTACTATTTTTTATCACTTTTTATTTGTACCTTTAACAATCGGACTTGTTATTTTAGTAGCATGTATGGAAACTCAATACGCCCGCACATTGAATCCAACATACCGCAAAATGGCAAATTTCTGGGGTAAATTATTTACAATTAACTTCGTAATGGGGATTATAACCGGGATTACGATGGAATTCCAATTTGGAACAAACTGGTCTGAGTACTCCAAATATATGGGAGATATTTTCGGATCCCCTCTCGCAATCGAAGCACTCGTTGCCTTCTTCTTAGAATCTACGTTCATGGGAATATGGTTATTCGGTAAAGACAAAATTTCACCAAAGTTCCGTGCCTTCTGTATGTGGATGGTTGCACTTGGAACAAATATTTCCGCACTTTGGATTATTACAGCAAACGGCTTTATGCAAAATCCTGTTGGCTATGTAGTACGTAACGGCCGCGCTGAATTAAATGATTTCTGGGCACTTGTTACAAATCCATATGCTTGGAACATGTTCTTCCATACTGTAATTAGTTGTTATATCGTTGGTGCTTTCTTCGTTATGGCCATTAGTGCCTATCACTTGCTACGTAAAAATGAAGTGGAATTCTTCAAAAAATCATTTAAGTTTGGTTTAATGTTAGGCTTATTCGCCGCAACTATTACACCGTTTATGGGACATCAATCTGGTGTATCGGCAGCTAAATATCAACCTGCTAAAGGAGCTGCGATGGAAGCAGTTTGGGAAACTGGAAAAGGACAAGGTTTCTCAATCATTCAAATTCCTGATGTGAAAAATGAAAAGAACTTTGAACTACTTACAATTCCAAAACTCGGAAGTTTCTTCTATACAAACTCATTTGATGGAGAAATTGTTGGTTTAAAAGATATTCCGAAAGAAGATCGTCCAAACGTTAACCTCGTGTACTATAGCTTCCGCTTAATGGTCGCACTTGGCATGTTCTTTATGGCATTAACTTGGTTCGGTTTCTATTTAAACCGAAAAGGAAAACTAGAAAACTCAAAACGTTATTTAAAAATTACAATGTGGTCTGTCTTACTTCCGTACATTGCGATTAACGCTGGCTGGATTGTCGCTGAAGTAGGTCGTCAACCATGGACAGTTTATAAACTAATGCGTACAGCAGAATCTGTATCACCTATATCAGTTCCACAAATTTGGTTCTCATTAATTAGTTTAATATTGTTCTACACTTTACTTTTAATTGCAGATGTATACTTAATGCTGAAGTTCGCAAAAAAAGGACCAGCTGCATTAGAAGAGCCTGCTACTGAAGGAGGTACAGCTCATGTCTCATGATATGCTTGCAATCATCTGGTTCGGTTTATGGGGCGTAATTTGGACAGTTTACTTCATTCTTGATGGCTACGCACTCGGTAACGGAATGATTTTCCCATTCGTTGCGAAAGACCGACAAGAACGAAATCAATTACAAGAAGCAATTGGTCCATTTTGGGGTGGTAATGAAGTATGGTTAATTACAGCTGGTGGCGCAACATTTGCTGCCTTTCCAATCACATATGCAAATATGTTTAGTTACCTATACACACCACTATTTTTAGTATTACTTGCACTATTTGCTCGTGCTGCTGGACTTGAATTTATGCATAAAGATGATTCACCAATTTGGCAAAAAACTTGTAAATGGGCATTTACAATTGGTAGTTTCCTAATCGCTTTTTTATTCGGTGTTACATTCGCTAACCTATATTACGGACTACAAATCGGAAAAAATGGCTATGAAGGAAATTTACTTAGCTTACTAAACCATTACGGTATTTTAGGTGGTCTGTTCTTCACTGCTATATTCGTCGTATCTGGTGCTCTTTGGGTTATGATTAAAACGACTGGTGAAGTATCCGATCGTGCTTATAAAATCGCAAGACCATTTTCAATGGCAGCTGCTATCATTTTAGCTATCTTCTATGTAGCAACTGCAAATCGCACAAACTTATTCCAAAACTTTACGGAATATCCGGTACTATTTATTCTTCCAGTACTTGCAATGTTAATGAGTGTACTCGCACTTATTATGGTGTACAAACATAAAATCGGCCTCGCCTTTACATTTGTTTGCTTAACAATCGCAATGTTTATGACAACTGGCTTTGCAGGTATGTTCCCAAGAATGTTACCTTCTCGCATTAACGACGCCTATAGTACAACGTTATACAACGCAGCTGGTAGCCAATTAAACTTAAAAATTATGTTCTTCGTTGCAATAGTTATGGTACCAATTGTTATTGGCTATCAACTTTGGAGCTACAGTATTTTTAAAAATAAAATCCATAAAGACTCTGCTAAAGGATATCACTAAGATAAAAAGACACTTCGTTTGAAGTGTCTTTTTTACGTATGATTTTCGATAAAGTGAAACTATAATCAGTGGGGATTTTGTTCATCCCCACTGATTATTAGCCCACACCAATCGGACATTTCCGGGCAGTTGATTCCCTACCTAAATACTCAGCACAAGCCGATCTGTGAGGTGGGAGTCTTACTGCCCGTAAATAGCAGGATAAGATGTTATACTTTCAATCTAACAACTATGATACAGAAGAATCACAAACAGCTCACAACTAAATTGTATCATAGGGCAAATTCATCATTTTATGCAATTTTACATATTGCACTATAAGGTAAATTGTATCTCTTGGTCATTTACATCATTATCCCTTACATCTGCTGTACTAATCCCGCTAAATGTTCTCACATTTAATCCAGTGTTCGATGATCCCGATCCATTATAAGCTTTCGTCTTTTCAATCGGTTGCACGTTATATTTATCCCCTAAATTAATCGTCCCATTGCAGTTTTCAATAATAACACCTTCAACAACTGCCGGCATATTGTCACCTACTTTCATTTCCTTACTTTCATTTTATGAAAATCGCCTATAAAAATAGCATGTTTCAATAAGAAAAAGCACTCAAAATGAGTGCTTTTTCTCTAAGCATGAATGGCAAGTTTGGAGACAGTTGACTTCTTCAAAATTTTATTAGGGGTAATATTTTGAAAAAGAAAGCCTTTCATATTTAACTTAACACCACTGGAATATATAGTAAATTGATAATATTTATACGGAAGATTGCTAATGTTTAGTATAGATAGTTTCCACTATGTTAACAGTAAAAACTCATCTCCACTAACCAATGAAAAGTGCCCTCAAAGAAGACACTTTTCATAAACAGACACTATAAAACAGAATTATTTATCCCGCATTAACAGGCAGTAAGACCCCCACCTCAAAATTCAGCGAAAGAAAAAAAGTTAGGTGGGGGATCAACTGCCTGTAAATGCCCGATTGGTTCAACTAATAATCAGCTGGGGATGAATCCCCCACTGATTAAAGTTTCACTTTATTGTTATACGATTGTTAGATACAAAAAATTGAGGGAAATGCTTGTACAAAATTCTGCTTTATAAAGTCTGTCTACAACTTATATTTTAATCCTCTTCATTTGAAAATAAATATAATATGCACAATTACATACAAAAAAGAAAAGACACTCTACCGAGTGCCTTTTCAACCATTTTACTTTTAATATATCGCCTTACATACATTTTAACATATGTATCTATATAATTTATTGAGAAAATTCAAAATCCTTTTTCTTTCATTTTCACTTATGAAATCATGTAATATAAAAGATATGTCAAATTCTTATACAAGTTGAGGTGTACTATATTTATGCTGTATTTTGGAATTATTCCTCTTATTTTGTTTATTATTTTTCTTATCTCTTATTTAAAAGATCCGCGAAAAATCATAAACGGCTTTTTATTTAATGCCTTTATCTGTTTTTTCCTTCTTTTTTGCGTAATCGTATCTTTGAACTCAGATAGTGCTGTCTTGCGTTACATTATATTTTTACCTTTTTTAGCACTCCTCATTATGCTTCCTTTTGGTATTATCGCTTTAATGTTTGGATTATTTCTTAATGCAAGAATTTTAATGAAGCGGGAAGGAAGACGGTTCACTAACTGTTTAACGCTCCTTGCTGCTTTAGGGATGTTATTCTTTATGTTACTCCCTATTATAAATCCAGCAAGTTTGGTCTCATCACATTTAGAGCCTATTTTTGCAGGTATTTCTCTTATAAGCGTATATTTCTTTATACACTTATCTAACTTTTTAAGTGCTTATTTTCTATACCAATTCAACAGACCAAGACGTAATCAAGATTTCATCATCGTTCTCGGTAGTGGCTTAATTAATGATAAAGTACCACCTTTACTTGCAAGCCGCATTAATAAAGCTATCGACTTTTATTGGAAACAAGCAGCTGTGAATACACCACCAACAATTATTTTCTCTGGTGGACAAGGTCCAGATGAAGGGCTTCCTGAAGCAGAAGCGATGCAAAATTATGCGGTTGAAAAAGGAATTCCTCTTGAACATACAGTGCAAGAAAATCG
>Ga0209025_1001536_pt1 | contig 29449 bp, 31 predicted proteins | sample AraplaMF_Col_mLB_FD_184256 | JGI IMG/M metagenome (GOLD analysis project Ga0209025, IMG submission 184256) | Arabidopsis root microbial communities from the University of North Carolina, USA - plate scrape MF_Col_mLB (SPAdes) (version 2) | ecosystem: Host-associated > Plants > Roots > Endosphere... | reverse complement strand
TCATAGCGATACCCATATTTCCGCATCCGATGAATCCTATTTGTTTGTTCATAATAACTCGCTCTTGCTCCTTTTATTATAAATTTTATTGGCTTGAAATTATTATTCTGAAAAAATAATATCCCGTACAGAAGAAATAAACATTATAAACTATATCGAGAGTAGTATAAAAAAACATTTTAAGAGAGTACGTTACTTTTTGCAATACAAAAAATATATAGAAATTACTTATTAACCGGAATTAAACTTGTCACCTTCCTTATTTTTTAAATATCTCTTGACATAAAAATGCGTTATATTGCATACTATATAAAAATTAAAGTGAAAATCGTTGAAGGGAACTAGTACATATATCTTCTTACGTAAGAGAGTGGAATTCGCAGGCTGAAAGATTCCTCGTATAGAAATTATCGAACCTATCCCTGAGTCCTAGACGAAAGTTTAGGCGTATGCCTGCGTTACAGGCGACAAGCGGATATAGATTTATATCAATGAAGGTGGTACCGCGGAACAATGACCGTTTCGTCCTTTTTTTAAGGACGGGGCGGTCTTTTTTATTTGGCTCTTTATTGCGAGATAGGCATCATTAGTGAGGGGTTCTTTGCTGCAAAGTGCACGTGGTAGAAGAATCGTTTGTCTCCATTTGAAAAAAAGAAGTAGCACAATTCACAAAAAATTTTTATTTTAGACTAGGAGGTACAAAAGTGAAAAAACAACGAATAGTCGTAAAAATTGGAAGCAGTTCCTTAGCAGCAAATCATGGCGGTATCTCTAGCGAACAGCTTTCAGATCACGTCGCCGCATTGGCAAGGCTGAAGCAGGAAGGACATGAAATCGTGCTGATTACATCTGGGGCCGTCGCCGCAGGTTTTTCCGCTCTCGGGTACCCCGGCCGACCTGTGACAATTAAGGGGAAGCAGGCTGCCGCCGCTGTCGGACAAAGTCTTTTGATGCAGGCGTATACGGAGGAATTCCGCAAATATGAGATTGTTACCGCGCAGCTTCTGCTGACAAGAAGCGATTTTTCCAGAAAAGAACAATACAGCAATGCCTACGCCACTTTATCGGAGCTACTAAACCGCTCCGCTCTTCCTATAATCAACGAAAACGATTCCATTTCTTTGGAGGAGCTGACGTTTGGTGATAATGACATGCTGTCAGCTTTAGTAAGCGGGCTTGTCTCGGCGGATATGCTTATGATTTTTACGGATGTGAACGGTTTGTATGACCAGAACCCCCAGAAAAATCCGGATGCGAAAAAGTATTACTTTCTACCTGAAGTTACGGAAGAAATCACTTTTCTTGCTGGAGATGCTGGTTCAAAACTTGGTACCGGCGGCATGAAATCGAAAATCGATGCAGCAAAGACGGCACTATCTCTCGGTGTGAGTGTATTCATCGGAACCGGACGTGGACAAGAGAAATTTTTAGATGTGTTGAAGGGGAAAGGTGATGGAACGTATATCGGCAATGCGCCTCAAAAAGTGATCAAGATGAACAAACAATGGATCGCGCTTCATTCGCTTGTCAGCGGACAAATTGAAGTGGATGCCGGAGCAGCCACTGCCATCATTCAGCGTGGAAAAAGTCTTCTGCCTGCCGGTGTTACTGATGTGCTTGGGATCTTTCAAGCCGGCGAAGTAGTGGAGGTCATCACACAAGAGGGACGCGTAATAGGGAAAGGACAGTGCAGATATAGTACAGAGGAATTGCGAGAACTAAAAGGTATGCAGAGCCACGACATTCAAGCGCGAGGTGAAAGGCATAGCTACGAGGTCATTCATAGGGATAATTGGATTTCATTTTAAGAATAGAGAGATGGATCGTTCAAGTGAAGAATAATCTATGCAGGAGAGTCGTGGATGGTAGTGTCTAGTTGGCGGAGTTGGACACGTATCAAATTTTATACTTTTTATCTCTAAAAGGAGGAAACGAAAATGAATGAAGTGTTAGCAAAGGGACAAAAAGCGAAACAGATTGCAGGAGAGCTTGTGACCAAATCGACGGATGAAAAAAATAAGGCACTGGCGGCTGTCGCTGAGCAATTGATAGTAGAGACATCTTATATTTTGGAGGAGAACAAACGGGATATCGAACAAGGGAAAGCGAAAGGAATGTCCGCTTCTCTTCTTGACCGCCTCATGCTGAATGAGCAGCGCATTATTGATATGACAGAGGGTATTCGGCAGCTGATTGATCTATGCGATCCTGTCGGAGAATGTGTAGCTGCATGGGAACGGCCGAACGGATTGTCTATTCAAGAAATGCGCGTGCCGCTTGGTGTTGTCGGAATGATTTACGAGGCGCGGCCGAACGTGACGGTAGATGCGGCTACAATTTGCTTGAAAACAGGTAACGCAGTGATCCTGCGTGGTAGTTCTTCCGCTTCTTATTCCAACAAAGCCATCGTCGCTGTCATTCATCGTGCGCTCAAACAAACGAGCTTACCTCCAGAAAGCGTCCAGCTCATTGAAGATAATTCACGAGACAGCGCAAAGCAGCTGTTTACATTGAACGAGTACTTGGATGTTCTTATTCCAAGAGGTGGCAAGCAACTGATTGATACTGTAGTGAGAGAAGCGTCTGTTCCTGTATTGGAAACAGGTGCGGGAAATTGTCACATGTTCATTGATGAAACAGCGGAAAAACAGATGGCATTCGATATGATCGTAAACGCTAAAACACAGCGTCCTTCTGTATGTAATGCGATTGAAACAATTATACTTCATGAAAATTGGGCGCAGCGATTTGGTGCCGAGCTGTTTTCTTTTTTGAAGGAAAGAGGAGTGGAACTGCGCGGAGATAAGAAAGCACTAGCAATTGATTCTTCTCTTATACCCGCCTCAGAAGGAGACTGGGAAACAGAGTTTTTATCTCTTACGTTGGCAGTCAGAATCGTTTCCTCTGTTGAAGAAGCAATTCGCCACATCAATACTTATGGCTCCATGCATTCCGAAGCAATCATTACAGAGAACGAGGAAAATGTCAGCAAATTTTTCACATCCGTCGATGCCGCAGCGCTCTATCATAATGCTTCGACACGCTTTACTGACGGTTTTGAATTTGGCTTCGGCGCAGAAATTGGTATCAGCACGCAAAAGCTGCACGCTCGTGGACCGATGGGACTACCTGCATTGACTTCCACAAAATATGTGATTCGTGGGAATGGGCAGATTCGGGAATAAGAAGTAGAAGGACATTTGCAAAGCTCCTCTTGTTGTATTTTCGCTTTTAGTTTCTATCACTTTTTTCGTATTAAAGTGGTTTCTAAAAAACTCAAACTTAGCTTGATGGACATGGGGGGCACGACATGTCCATCACCTTAAGAATTTTTTTGTTTTAACTTGTAATGGTTTTTTTTACATAATTGTGATACTATTTTCCTTTATAACAAAAAAAGGACGTGACATATAGTGATTAAAATTGAAATACCAGCACCAAACGTTACGATTACACAGCGCAAACAAGTAATTAAAGGTGATGAACCGATAATTACTCCAATTAATGGATTTATTGATTTTCACATGATTCCAAGAGATAAAGGCGGCATTTTTATGTTTTTTGATATAAATGATGAGCTTCTGTTTGTTGGAAAAGCACGTAAATTACGTCAAAGAATTAAAAAACATTTTGAAGATAATGTTTCACCAATGAAAGCATATAGAGATGAAGTATATCGAATTGATGCATGTATCGTAGAAGATCCGATGGAACGTGAAATTTACGAAACTTATATTATCAATGAGTTACAAGCGAAATATAATGTAGATAAAGTATTTTTTAAATAAAATGGGCTCAACCTTATGCTAACGGGTTCTCTTGGTGGGGACAAAACGGTAAAATAATATATAAAAAATGACCTGCTCGAATTATCGTGTAGGTCATTTTTTATTGATATATATCCATTTGTTTAGATGATTATTTCAATGTGATTCTTGTTTTTTTAGAGGAATGAATTTTCATGCTCACTATTTGTGAGTTTCAACCAGGAGAGATTCTTTGTGAACAAGAGCAAATGGCAAAGGGCAAATTACGGTTGCATATTTATTGTAGATATTAAATTTCCTAAGGGATTAAATTGTATTATACATTTTAATCCCTTAGGAAAAAGCATATGAATGTTTTTGTGTCAGTACTTTGGTATGTCAACACAGAACTAGACAATTTGTTCGAATTTGAACTTGATCTTTTATTATTTATTTTTCAAAATTCCATTAAGTTTTTTTCGATAATATTTTTGATAACTATCTTTATTAATTTTTTTTATATTAAATTTACCAATACTTCGTCTTACTTTTAAATCATATATTATAAGATGAGCATTCTTTTCATCTTTATATAAATCTTTAAACCATTCATATTTCTTCAATTCATTTATGTTTCTAGTTACGTCTTCTTCACTTGGTTTAAAAAAAGGAAGATATATAGAAAAGTTAAGTATATCTAATAAAAACCACAAATTTATTTCAACTCCTTATAAAGTTAAGCAATCATTTTTTATTCTTTTTTAATACCAATACACATATATTAACTTATTCTTCAAAAAGAAAGAAAGTCCTACCAATTATTATTACCTTATTGAGAATCTATTAAAACTGGATAACTTCACATAACCAAAAAAATACAAACATATACTGGTACAAGCAAACTTGAAAGGAGACAATCATGAATTGGTTAGAAGCCTTTATTTTAGGAATTATTCAAGGATTAACGGAATTTTTGCCAATTAGCAGTACTGGTCATTTGTATTTAGGGAGACACCTTTTTGGTTTAGATGAGGCAGGTCTTTTTTTAGATACGATGCTTCATATAGGGACGTTAATAGCAGTTTTTATTTACTATAAAAAAGAATTTCTGTATTTAATCAAAAATCCATTCTCAAAGTTAACGTATTTATTAATGATCGGAACAATTCCTGCAGTGGTAATTGGTTTATTGTTTAAAGATTTCTTTGAAGAAATTTCAAAAACGGGTATTACAGTCGGATGGGAATTTTTAGTGACGGGTTTATTCTTATACATGGCAGAGAAACAAAAAAGCGGACGGAAGAAGATGGACGATATTACATATAAAGACGCATTTATTATCGGTTCATTTCAAGCTGTTGCGATTTTCCCTGCAATTTCAAGGTCGGGGATGACGATTGTTGCTGCGTTATGGAGAAAGTTAGACCGTGAAACAGCAGCTTATTTCTCCTTTTTATTATCGACACCTGCAATTGTTGGAGCAATTATTTTACAGTCATTTGATGTTTTCCAAGGGAAAGCTGAAGCAATTTCTAATACGTCACTTATCGTTGGTACGCTATCGGCAGCGTTTTTTGGATATATTGCAGTTACCTGGATGATTCAATATTTAAAACATCATTCTCTTAAAATGTTTGCGTATTATGTATGGGCTCTTGGCATTTTAATTCTTACTTTACAATTTTCTGGTGTCTTTTAAGGGTGAAAGATTATGAAAAAATATGAGCGTTTATTTTATGGAGGATTTTTGCCGGAATTGTCTATGGATTAATTACGTACGCAGTCCTCGTTATGAAGGATAAAAATGAATGAATACATCACTGAAAATCAAAATCTTGTATTATCGTTATGATACAGGATTTTTTTAGTTTGTTATAAGTTTTAACATACATAGTAAAATAGGTGAAAAATTCAGGAGGGATTGTTTTGGAGACTGCAATTGTAATCGGAGGAAGCATTGCTGGAAAACTTGCTGCAAAAGCTTTATCACATTATTTTCAGCAAGTAATCGTTTTAGAAATGGGAGAAGAATGGACAGAAAAGACTCCTAGAAAGAGAGTTCCGCAAAGTTATCATCCCCATGTTTTATTAAAGGGTGGAGAAGAAGCAATTGAGAAATTATTTCCTGGCATTTCGGAGCAATTAATTGAAGATGGAAGTATTGTAAATAACTTTACGGGGGATTTAAGGTGGCATCATTTTGGTTTATGGAAGAAACCTTTTGTTGGAGAATTGAAAATGGTCCAACAGAGTCGGCCGATGCTCGAGTGGCATTTGCAAAGAAGAATCAGTGAAGTTACTAATATTAGCACGAAATATGAAACAAAGGTGAAACAATTGCTAATAGATCAGCAGCAGAACAAAATTCTCGGAGTGAAAATACAATGTTTGAAAACAGGAAAAGAAGAGGAACTTCATGCAAATGTAGTTGTTGATGCAAGCGGATTTGGTTCTAAAAATATAGATTGGTTACAAACACATGGTATAGGGGTGAAAGAAGAAAAAGTATGGATTCAGTTATTTTATGCAACGAAATTAGTTTGTCTAAAGCATAAAGAACGTCCTGACTGGTGTAATTTACTTGTTTCTCCTAGTTTTCCAGAAAACCCATATGGTGCATTTATTCAAACCATTGAAGATAATCGTTATTTAGTTACGTTTAGTGGTTACGCCAATGAGACTGCACCACAAACTGATAAAGAATTTCTTATCTTTGCACATAAATTACCTATTCCAGATGTGCTTGGTTTTCTTACACAAGCAGAATCGATTACAGATATAAAAATACATAAGATTCCTTGTCAAGTGCGGCGACGTTTTGATTTAGCGAGAAATATTCCCGAAGGTTTCTTAGTCATTGGAGATGCTCATTGCCGTTTTGATCCTGTGTTTGGGCAAGGAATTTCTGTCGCGGCAATGGAAGCAGTAGAATTACAGTTATGCCTGCAGCAAGGAAATCCGCTAGAAAAAGGATTTACTAGAAAATTTTATAAGCGAATAGCCAAGATTATTGCAACGCCATGGGATATGACTACTACAGAATCATCTCGTCATCCAAAGATTAAAGGAAGTAAACCTATTATGCAGCCTTTTCAACAGTGGTATACGAAAAAAATATATCAACTTTCCGCAAGCAATTCAGAAGTTTATATTCGATTAGTTCGAGTTATGAATCTCATTCGTGGCCCTTTACACCTTTTTCATCCAAAAGTATTGTTTGCTGTATTTACAAATCGAAGGAAATAGACTTTCACTAGCAGGATTTTATGAATAAATAGCAAAATGTATATAGTTGATAGATTTTGAAAAGGGATGATTAGCGTATGGAACTCTATATAGAAAAGTTAAAGGAACAAGATGCAGAAGAATTATTTGCTTTTGAATGTAGTAACAGAGATTTCTTTGAAAAGACGGTGCCAAGCCGCGGTGAGGATTACTATATATTTGAAACGTTTCAAAAGATATTTTATGAATTATTGCAAGAGCAATTTGAAGGTATTTCATATTTTCATCTCATAAGGAATCATGAAGGAACAATTGTTGGTCGAATTAATTTAGTAGACATTGAGAAAGATAAAGAATTGGGTTATCTTGGATATAGAATAGGAGAAAAATATGTTGGAAGAGGTATTGCTACTAAAAGTGTAAAACTCCTTTTAGAGGAAGCTGAAAATTATCACGTTACGGAAATTCATGCGAAAACAACAATGGATAATATTGCTTCTCAAAAAGTATTAGAAAAGAGTTATTTTTCACGTATTCCAATGGATACAAACATAGATCAAACTGATTTTATTCATTATGTTTGGAAATATACTAATTAATACAAAAAGGAGAAGGATACATTTATGGACTTACGTTACCCGATTGGTCATTTCACTTATGATGAAACGGTTACACAAGAAACGATTGAAAATTGGATAAGACAAATTGAAGACCTTCCAAATGAATTAACGCAGGCAATAAAAGATTTAGATGAAAATCAGCTAGAAACGCCATATCGTCCTGATGGATGGACAGTGCGTCAAGTTGTTCATCACATTGCCGATAGTCATATGAATAGTTATATTCGTTTTAAATTGGCGCTGACAGAACATAATCCAACGATAAAACCATATATGGAAGAGAAATGGGCAGATCTTCCGGATTCTGAACTTCCAGTAGATATATCTTTAGCACTTTTAGAATCGTTACATAAGAGATGGGTTACTTTGCTAAAAGCAATGAAATCTAGTGATTTTGAAAAGACGTTCCATCACCCTGAATCAGGGGCTAATAAATTAGATGTAACGATTGGGCTTTATGCATGGCACGGCCGGCATCATACAGCACACATTACTTCTCTTCGTAATCGATTAGGATGGTAATAGTTAAAGAGACTGTAAATTAGTCATTTGGAATTTTTTATACTATAACGATTGTGGTAACCAATTGAAGCAAAAGTGTAGGTATTCATTCATGTAAGACACATGGAAACAAAGGGGATGCACACATTGTTTGAGAAACATAATGATCCAAATATAAAGCATGATATTCGTTTTCATAGTTTGCGCGCTGACTGCGAAAATTGTTTCGGTTTATGTTGCGTTGCACTGCCTTTTGCTGCTTCCGCAGATTTTGCAATTGATAAAGACGGTGGAACGCCATGCAAAAACCTTAAATTGGATTTTCGGTGCGGTATTCATAAAAATCTTAGAGAAAAAGGGTTTAAGGGATGTACAGTTTTTGAATGTTTCGGAGCAGGTCAAAAGGTTTCACAAGTGACTTTTGAGGGCGTTGATTGGAAAGAAAGTACCGATACGAAAAAGAAAATGTTTGCTGTGTTCCCGATAATGCAGCAACTTCATGAAATGCTCTCGTATTTGACGGAAGCTTTAAAGTTGGAAGCGACCCATTCGATTCACAGCGAGCTGAGACGTGCGCTTGACGAACTGGAACGACTTTCGCAACTTAGTCCTGATTTCCTTTTAGAACTAAATGTTCCGTCACACCGAACGAATGTAAATGAGTTACTTTTACAGACAAGTGAACTCGTGTGGATGGAATCACGACGCCAGCGTAAGGGTTCTCAAAAAAACAAGCGAATCAATCATCGAAGTGCTATTCTAATGGGCGCTAATCTTAAAGGAGTAGACTTTAGAGGAGCTAATTTAAGGGGAGCGTACTTGATTGCTGCTAACCTTCGCGGTGCAGATTTGCGAGCAGCTGACTTAATCGGTGCGGATTTACGAGATGCTGATCTTAGTGGAGCAGATCTCACAGGAAGTATCTTTCTTACTCAAGTGCAGATTAACTCGGCAAAGGGAGATGCTCGTACAAAATTACCTCGTATGCTTACTCGTCCAGCGCATTGGTCTAATTAAGACAAATAAACGAATTGAACAAATGAAAACGAGGATATAAATAACCAAAGCTCCGTTTCACAGCGGAACTTTGGTTATTTAATTATGTTCCGGTTTAATAAATTTAAGAGCTAATATAGCTCCTAAAAGAGCAAGGGAAATGGAAAGATAGAAGATATAATTATCTGGTCCCTTCATTAATAAAGCAAATAAAGGCGGACCAGCCGCTACACCTACAAAACGCATCGAACTATAAAGAGATGTGATAGATCCCCTTTGTTCTTTTTCTACACCTTCTGTTACTAAAGCATCTAGGCTTGGAAGAGCCACTCCGATTCCGATACCACTTATCACAAGACTAATGATAATAATATAAATACTTTTAAAGAATATCGGAATTGTTAATGTTATTCCTAATAAGAAAAATCCAATACATATACACCATTTCATAACACCTTTTTTATCTCCAATCTTTTTTCCCGTTATATAAGAAGTAAGGGAGAGAGAAGCTAAAGGAATTGCTAATACAAGACCTTTCCACACGCCTTCTAAGTGATAGCGTTTTTCTAAAAGTGAGGACAAATAAAAAAGAATACCAAATAAAATAAACATTATAATGCCACCCAGTAAAAAAATAGGAAGTAGCCAACGTCCTTTTTCCATTAAGATACCTTTTACATTTTTTAAAAAGACTTTTAATGGAGGTGCTTCTTTAGTGTGTTCCGGTGGTTTAACAAGAAATATAATTAAAACAATTGAAACGATGCACAAAATAGGGATAAACCAAAAAGGCAGAAACCAGACAAATGAAGCTAATAAAGAGCCTAAAATTGGGCTTAAAACTTTCCCTAATGTATTGGATGTTTCCACGAGTCCTAGACCAGAACTGACTTGTTCTTCATCTTGAAACATATCACCTACACAGGGAATAACAACAGGCATGGCACCAGCTGAACCAATTCCTTGAATGATTCTTCCGATTAAAATCCACGTATAAGGATTGTCTACCTTCCATGATACCCAACCAGTAAGAGCGCCCCCAATAGCTGCTATAAATAGGCTAGGAATAATTACTTTTTTTCTTCCCCATTTATCAGACAAATATCCAGCTACAGGAATCAAAACAATAGCGACGATGGAATAAATGGTAATAATAAGAGATACTTGTAAGTCAGTAATATTCAATTTTTTTTCGATTAATGGAAGGACTGGAATTAACATGGAGTTTCCAAGTGTCATAACTAATGGCACAGATGAAAGAGCCCATAAACTCCATTTGTCCTTTCGATCTATATTTATAAGTACTCACTCCTTAATCAAATGCATGTAGTCTTTAAAAATCTACACATGTGCTGCAAAAATAAATGATTCAATTTAATTAAAATTATTTACCTTTTATTAAATCTGTATGCAAATTGTTGGTTTGAAATAAAAACTCATTATTTAAGCTTTTTCAAACAGTTCATCTGATTAATTAACAAAAGAAAAGTCAATTATTGATTCACGATAAATTAGAATAACATTGACTTAGTTGGGTTAATCATAATAAGGAAATCCGTATTTTTTATAACGTGTAAAAGGAGGATTTTGATTTTGGATACAGCAGAAAATACACTATCTATTTTTGCTTTAGGTGGTGTAAATGAAATAGGAAAAAATATGTATGTAGTACAATACGCAGATGATATCGTCATAATTGATTGTGGTTCGAAATTCCCTGATGAAAGTTTATTAGGAATTGATTTAATTATCCCAGATATTACATACTTGCAGGAAAATAAAGATAAGGTCCGAGCATTAGTTGTAACTCATGGACACGAAGATCATATTGGCGGTATACCATATTTATTAAAACAATTGAATGTACCAATTTATGCAACACGTTTAACGCTAGGTTTAATTGAAGTTAAATTAAAAGAACATGGATTAAAACACGTAACTGATTTATTTGTTATTGACTCTGAATCGTTAATTGAACTTGGCCAAATAAGCCTGTCTTTTTTCAAAACGAATCACAGCATTCCCGATTGTCTTGGCATTGCTTTTCATACACCTGAAGGTACGGTGGTGCATACAGGAGACTTTAAGTTTGATTTGACTCCTATTAATAATCAATATCCTGATATTCATAAAATGGCGAAAATAGGCGAAAGCGGTGTTTTAGCTTTACTATCTGAAAGTACAAATGCAGAGCGCTCTGGATTTACTCCGTCGGAACGGTTGGTAGGTAACCATATTGAAGAAGCATTTTTCAAAGCTTCTAGAAAAGTTATACTTTCTACCTTTGCTTCTAATGTTAATCGCGTACAACAAGTGGTAGATGCTGCTATTAAAACAAATCGAAAGCTTGCTTTGCTCGGAAGGAGTATGGTAAACGTCGTAACAGTTGCATTAGAACAAGGATATTTGAATATTCCAGAGGGAATGTTAATTGAAGCGCATGAAATTAATCAAATGGAGCCAGAAAAGGTAGCGATTCTTTGTACGGGTAGCCAAGGTGAGCCGATGGCCGCTTTAGCCCGTTTAGCTAGCGGAAGTTATAGACAGGTAGATATCCTTCCCGAAGATACGGTTATTATCGCTGCGACTCCTATACCAGGAAATGAACGTAGTGTATCACGAATTGTAGACAACTTATTTTTATTAGGGGCTAATGTGATTTATGGATCAGGGAGTTCAACAGGGATGCACGTTTCTGGACACGCTTATCAAGAAGAACTAAAGTTAATGCTTACATTAATGAAACCGAAATATTTCATTCCAATTCATGGTGAATTTAGAATGTTGCATCATCATCGTCTTTTAGCGGAATCTGTCGGTGTTGAGAAAGACAACATTTATGTTATGAATAACGGGGATGTTGTTGACATAAGAAATCAAGTGGCTTATCAAACTAGACGAATACCTGCAGGAAATGTATATGTAGATGGATTAGGTATTGGAGATGTCGGAAATATTATTTTGCGTGACCGCAAACAGCTTGCTGAGGACGGTATGCTTGTTATAGTCATAACTCTTAGTAAAACAGAGGGGAAAATGATTTCTAGTCCAGACATTATTTCACGTGGATTTGTATATATGCGTGATTCGGAAGACTTCATGAAGAAAATTAATCAATTAGTTACAACAACCATCCACAATTTACAAAAGAAGGACATTAACAATTGGAATGTTGTAAAAAAGCAGACAAGAGAAACACTTGGGCGATTTTTATACGAACAGACAAAAAGAAAACCGATGATTCTGCCGATAATCATTGAAGTTTAGACGAAATTAAGTAGTGTAATTTTATTTCACTTAAAGGGATAGATTAAGATGATGGAATACAAAAACAGACTATCATAGAAAAGTCTGTTTTTGTATTTTTAATCAAATATATTGTATGTTGTTCCAAAAATAACGGGGTTAATACTTTTTGTTTTGTATAAAAATACAAAAACGTTATTTCGTTGTATATGCTACGAGCGCCTTTTGAATGCTGTAAATACTATCGTCTTTTCTAAATTCTTTCGTAATCGGAGTAGACATACTTGATACCCAAATTTTTAATTCAGCATCTAAATCAAAGTGACCAGCTGTTTCGATGCTAAATTGTGTAATACTTTTATATGGAATAGAATGATATTCCGTTTTTTTACCAGTCATACCTTGCTTATCTACTAAAATCAGACGACGATTTGTAAATACGATTAAATCGCGAATTAATTTATAAGCGTGTTCTACTTGCTCATCGTCTAACATAATCGCTTGTAGATCACGTTCTACGCTACTTATATCTGCATCAGATGCATTTCCTAAAAAACCGCTAAATAAACTCATTATGAATTCCTCCTTTAGGAATAATCAATTCTTATTTTACCATGCTGTTTTATATGGAGAGAAGATACACTTCTTACTTTTTTGTATAAGGTTTTATACGAAAAGACAATATTATTACCAGTTTAATTCTCCAACATAAGGTTGAATAAATTTTCCGGAACTCTCTTGTTCATTGTTTAAAATCCATAAATATATATTATTCGCCCCTTGAAATGAAGGTGTATCAGCGTCATGTGCAGCCATTGCTGTTTTTAGTTGTCCAGGGTGAATTGCAGTAACTGAGATGCCCCAGTTATTAATACTTTCATTTTATATGCCTCCTAGTAAGGGTATAAGATAAATTTCTACCTGCGCACAGTATTTCCTTTATCTCTGCGAGTCATTGTTTGGTACAATATGAAAATACAAAAACTTATAAATTAGAGGGAAAATACATGAACAATGTTGGGCTAGTTTTAGAAGGCGGAGGAATGAAAGGGCTTTATACAGCAGGTGTATTAGAATTTTTTATGGAACAAAATTTATATTTTCCGTATGTAATTGGTGTTTCAGCAGGAGCTTGTATGGCTGCTACGTATTTATCACGTCAAAAAGGACGAAATAAGAAAGTAAATACAGAACTTGTAAGTGATCCACGCTACATCTCATTTCGAAATTTTTTACGAAAACGTGAATTGTTTGGCATGGATTTTTTATTTGATGAAGTACCTAATAAAATTGTACCATTTGACTTTCAAACGTTTCATGATGGAGCAGAACAGTTTGTTATTGGTACAACGGATTGTGAAACAGGAGAAGCTATGTATTACAATAAGCATGAACATGGAGATGATATTTTAAAAATTATCCGTGCATCAAGTTCTGTGCCATTCATTGCGCCGGTAGTTCAATATGATAATAAAAAGCTACTTGATGGAGGAATAACTGATCCAATTCCAATTCAGAAAGCGCAGGATGATGGATATCAAAAAAATGTTGTAATTATGACAAAGCCAGCAGGATATAAAAAAGAGTCTAATAAGCTTTCTTCCATTGCAAAATGGTTATACAGGCATTATCCAAATGTAGCAGATCGTCTTACTCAGCATTCTGAAATATATAACAATGCTATATCGTATCTTTACTCAAAAGGACAAAAAGAAAATTTCTTTGTCATACAACCAAGTGTGCAATTACCTGTAAGTGGTTTGGAGCGTAATCAAGAAAGATTAGTGCATTTATATGAACTTGGTTATAACGATGCGAAAAATCAATTTGAGCAGTTGAAAGAATGGCTTAAATAAGCTGTGAATGAAAGAACGTTTGAAATATGAGTTAGTAGCAGACGTAATGTTACAAAGGTGAAGGTGATTATTGTTCAATCTAATTTCATTTACCGTATTTTTACAACAAAAAAATAAATCTTTATCAAGATATACATCTATATGCAACTGAAAAAGGAATTTGACTACTCATATTAGAATTTAGTATCTGCTGTGTAAAAAAGGAGGACTATGATATGAAAACTCAATTTCACCACATTGTAAGAGGAATACTTATAAAAGACGGAAAACTTTTAGTAGCACATTATAAAGGGCATCATTGTTTTTTACCAGGAGGACACATTGAATTAGGTGAATCAGTTGAAAATGCACTTATACGCGAATGGAAAGAAGAAATAGGTACTTCTTGTTCAATCGAAAAATTTCTTGGTGTGATTGAAAATCAGTGGAGAGACGGAGACACTTTGCATTATGAAATTAATCATGTATTCAAAGTAAATAGTGAACAATTGAAAGTGGAAACACCTCCTAAATCTAGGGAATCTCATCTGGATTTTCATTGGATTGCACCTACTGAAGAAAATTTAAAAAGATATAATGTAATGCCGGAAAGTGCCGTGCAAATATTAATGAAAAAAGTTCAAGAACATGATATAGAAACATGTTGGGTTAGCACACTTTAATTTTTGATTTAAATCCGTAAAGGCGATGAGAACATGATAATATACGCAATGGTTGCTGTAGGGGAAAATAATGTAATTGGAAAAGATAACGATCTTCCTTGGAGACTCCCGAATGATTGGGCATATTTGAGACGAATTACTATGGGACATTCTATCATTCTAGGAAGAAAGAATTATGAATCAATAGGAAAACCTTTAGATGGACGTAAAAACATCGTCCTAACAACAAATAAAGACTTTAAAGCTGAAGGCTGTCATATAGCTTATTCGATCGAAGACGCTCTTTCTAAATGTGAAGGAGAAGAAGTATTTATTCTTGGGGGAGAAGAGATCTATCGACAATTCCTTCCTTACACTCAAAAGTTGTACATAACTAAGATTCACGCTCCTTTTGAAGGAGATCGTTTTTTCCCAACGATTGATTATTTGTCGTGGAAAGAATTATCAGTCGAAAAAGGAATAAAAGACGAAAAGAACCATTATGATTATTACTTTCATGTATTTGAGAAAATAAAATGATTTCGTGAAGAACTATCGATAATTAGGGGTATGTTAAAAAAGGTGTTTTCTAGACAGGAAAACACCTTTTTAAATACTTTATTCTATATAGACCTAAATATAAATTTTGTTCACAAAATAGACACTATACACACAGTAAATAACAAGGGAACAATCAATCTATTATTGAAGTAAGTATTGAGTTAGAAAGAGAAAAGGGAGGTAAAAGATGAAGGAACTAACGAGTCCGATTATGCATGATTTGGCGAAGCGGTTAAACCAAGGGAACCATTATGCTCTTACATTGTTTTTAAAGAGCATAAAAAAACATGAAACACCTATTGTGGAGACTTGTCCAATTGATGATGAGTACAATCTTGTTACATATATTTGGTTAGGTGATGAACAAACCGAAAATGCATATGTATTTGGAAGTTTTCCTGGTTGGGATATAGAAGCGAATGAAATGGATAAGCTCTTACATACAAACATATGGTTTAAAACGTTTCGAACGAAAGAAACGTTTGCTTCGACGTATTATTTTTCTATTAATGATAACTTTGAACAAAATTGGGTAAAACGAAGTGAAAATTATAAGCATGATCCATTGAATTCTAAAATATTTGGGCATGAAGCAGAACCAATGTCTTTTTTAGAATTAGGCCTATCAACGCAAAGTGATAAAACAAAGCAACAAACTCACATTCCAAAAGGAAAAGTAGAAACGCATCAGTTCTATAGTTCAATTTTAAAGAATGAACGACAAATTTGGATATATACTCCACATAATTACTCACCTGAACAATCTTCTTATGACCTTCTTATCATGTTTGATGGCAAATCTATGCTGCAGACGTTATCAGCAGCTGCAACACTAGATCATCTTATACATACAAAAGAAATTCCTCCGTGTATTCTAATTGGTATTGATCATGTAGATCGATTTACAGAACTCACATTTTATAAGGAAATGAATATGTTTTTAACAAAAGAACTACTTCCTTGGATTCAAGAAAGATATCACGTTCATGCAGATCCATATCATACAACAATTGGTGGATTCAGTCTTGGTGGTTTAGCAGCTTTTTATGCAGCGTTGCAATATCCAGATATCTTTGGAAATGTTTTATCGATGTCTGGCTCTGTACATCGGAAAAAAGAAAACTACAATGGAGCACACCATTGGATTGAAAATCAATTTAAAAGAAGCAGCAGATTACCATTACAAATTTATATGGGTGCTGGGCAGTTAGAAAATAAACCATTGTTAGAAGCAAATAGAAGCTTATCACAAGTACTTAAAGAAAAGGGATATCAAAGTACCTATACTGAATTCCTTGGTGGTCATGATGTACTGTGGTGGCACAAACAGCTTGCTGATGGATTAGTAGCCTTACAACAATTAAAAATACCTATGAAATAATAAAAAGGGAGGAGAAAACATATGAAAGATCGAGAAAAAGAATTAGATAAAGCATTAAAGAAACAAGAAATTTTAGCTAAAGATGAGAAAGTATGGTCATATACGTACGAAGATCATATTAGTTCGATTATTAAAAGATCGCAAAAAGAAGGCGTATTTGATGACTTAGTAGGAAAAGGAAAACCACTGCAAATTGATAAAAATTTATCTTATAATCCAGAAAAACAACTATATAAAACAATGAAAGATAATCATATTTTGCCGGGGTGGATTGAGCTTTCGAAAGAGATTGATACCTTAAAGGAGAAGTTGCATACATGCACGGATAAGGAAGAAGCTAGTGCATTGATTGAATTGATTAATAAAAAGATTCATGAGTACAATTTAACTTGTCCGCCGTCAGCACAAAAAATGAAAATAAGTAAACCGAGTTAATATCTTCGGAAAAAATGTTTTAGCATGGTTAGCTAAATTTGATACAGTTCTTGATAGAAGAGAATTACCTGATTGAATGTAAAATTAGTTCCAGATTTGACATAGCATGATTACAGTTAAAATAGTATGAAAAGGAAGATACTATGAACCTATGGAGCAAATGAAGGAGATGATTATACTGAAAATCTTTTTCTATTTCATACTCATTTTGTTATTTCTTCTGGTTGATTACTATTGGTTAGATATAGATACCAAAAGATGGGGATGGTTTAAGAATAGAAGTAAAAAGCAAAAAACAATCTTTTTTACCGTAATTCTTCTTTTAACTTTCATAGGATACATACTTATTGATGCTAAATACTTTAAAATCTGACACCTTTAAAAGTGCTTTTATGTACAGAAACACCTAGAAAAGTAAAAAATAAATTTCAAATTGCTAAAAAGATTACAATAGTAACCATAAAAATTACAAAGAAATTGACATTGAAAATCTCCCGAAAAATAATAAGGGGGATTTTTGTTTTATATTATAAAAATATTATGTTAACTAAAAGTTGTGAATTGAATAAAAGAAAGATAGGTTAGAGTCGAATTATAAAGAATTTTTATATACAGCAAGTTTCTGTGTATATTTAAAAAGTAAGATATTAATGAATATAAAATAAAACGAAATTTCATAAATGAAATTTCTAGTGTGATTCAATATAAACTATGACTGTGTAATGATTTAAAATAAAATTTCTGCGGCTGGATGTAATGAATTGTTGTGTATAGATTTTTAGCGTTTATTTAAATTATTTATGAAGTTTTAAACCGGTATGTAAATATGTTGTAGATTGTTTCAAAAATCTCTGTTTCATCTCAAAATGTATAGTTTACTTAGTTATAGAGATAGAAAACACTTTTATTTTACAACTGCCCATAATTTATATTATGTTAACTAACAAAAAGGAATAAACTAAAATAAAGTTAGTATTTAGTAAGTTAAATCCTTCTACCCTTTCGATGTTAAAATGCCAATTCTTTTTGTGCATTTGCTGTTTAAGTTTGATACAGTAACTCAGAGAAAAAGATCAGCACACTAATAACGTGCCGATCTTTTTTTGCTAAAGTAGAAATTTTTAATCTAGAATCGTATTAAGTGTGTTTTTTAATCCATTCATGTATAAAGTTGCTGTCGTCTGAAGTAAAGGAAAAATCTCCATAACGGATTTTTTCGTACAATCCTACTATTTCATGTGAACAACCAATACGTGTAAACCACTGTTGAATAGTTTCATAGGAACGTCTTTGTTTGGATGGTGGTAGCTGTCGTCCCATGTCACTAATTCAGCACGTATAGGATTATTAGGCACCCAATCGGTTTTTATCTTTGCAGAGGTTGATGGAGTTGATTTGGGAGGGATTTTTTCTCATCTATTGTACCTTGTTGTAATCGCTTTTTATTTGCCCCTTTTTTAATGCCGAATCCATTTGTTTTTGTTGTTGATAAGAATATTTTAAGATTTCCCCCTTAATGTTTTACGTCTGTTGCTCCCACATAAGACTTTTCATAGTCCCATCTCTACGGTATCTAGTTATTGCTACAATGATAGAACCAGTGAAACCTAAACACCACATGAAGATATCCATGTTTATCTACCCCTTTATGAGCCTAACACACCTGTACGGTTTATGTTTATACTACCAAAGTAGGCTAGTGCTATTAAACTATACCCCGTTAAAGCTAAACGACCTAGGCTGTCTTGTTTCTTTTTGTTTAGGTTTCCTATGATTATAAGTAGTAATCCTACCACTATTAGAAATAGTAAACATAATACTAACAAGTCTTTCACCTCTCAACTTGTTTCTTAGATTGATGAGAACATAAAACCCATTACAATAACAAAAATCATTAGTAGCTAACCAATTAATCCTAAACAACCTATACCGAAACCGTTTAGTCTTGTTACTCGTTCTACTGCAACAAATAGTAAACCTACTACAAACAATACACATAACATGAATATAGGCATGTCTTCTACCCCTCTCTTACATTATTTAATACAGTCTGCACTTCAAATTTCGTTAACATACAATCAATTGTGAAGTGTGCTTCAAGTGGCTCATAGTCTATATGTATAATTAGCTTTTGACCCAATAGTTCCAGTTTTGTTATGATTGACTGTAACTCATCAAACTTGTTAACATAAAAACTACATAGGTTATCTCCCAATCTCTTCTGTAAATAGACGTAACCATCGTCTCTACGCTCGTTTGAATGTGTAATACTCTTAAGTTTGAAGTCTAAGATGGGAGTATGCAGTTTACCTGGTATATACTTACCTAAGAAGATTGAACCTAAAGTTACACCAGGAGTATAATCATAGTGGAATGGTACTTCTATCGGTTCTTTGTTTAGAATGCTGTGTTGGATGTTATTATCGTTTGATGAAATCAAAGTCTATCTACCCCTCTTTTATTATTTACCACCAAAAATGAAGTCTTTTACATCTTCATAGCCGTTTTCTAAGATTGTCTCTGCTAAACGAATGTCAAAGCGAATACCGTCATCTTTCTCATCGTCTTTTAACAGTTGAGTTGCTTCATCGTACTCTAAACCCATAACTTCTACCATGTTTAACTGTGCTTGTCTGTTACCTTCCGTTGCAACTACTATGCTTGTTGCTTGTTTTAAAGCTAATTTGTCTTTACCCATTGTAACATTTCTATTCTTTTATCATTTGATAAAGCTGAACCATGTCTACTTTTGAAAAAATTTTGGGAACGGGATAGAGCGGATTTGCCTCTTTTAAAGCCCGGTTTACCATAACAGGAATATCTTTATCAAGAATGCAGCTGACCTTTTTGGGTATACTCATGTCTTCACTGAGTTTCTTTATTGCTTCTATAAACTTTTTTGACTTTTGTTCATCGGTGTCTGATGAATTACTGATCCCAATTAAATCCGCTAGTTCAGCTAACGGTTTATATGCTGATTTTCCATAATACTCCAAAACATAGGGCAAGATTATAGCATTAGCTAACCCATGAGGAACGGAATAAAATCCTCCTAATGTATGTGCAATAGCATGAACATATCCAACATATGCGCGGGTAAACGCTACACCGGCTAAATATGACGCTTTCTGCATGTTTTTGCGTGCATTAATATTTGAACCATTTATATAGGATTCATAAAGGTTATTAAATATCAATTGAACCGCCTCTCTACTGTTCTGTTTTGTTTCTTCTGTATTACTTTTTCCAATGTATGCCTCAACCGCATGTGTCAAAGCGTCCATTCCAGTAGTTGAAGTTATATGAGGAGGTAGTTTAACGGTAAGCATTGGATCCAGTACAGCTAATTGCGGGATAAGTGCATGATCGTTAATTGCATACTTTTCATGTGTCTCACTATTAGATACAACAGTAGCGACTGTAGCCTCACTTCCTGTACCTGATGTTGTAGGGATCGCGAATAAGGGTGGAATCTTTTTTCTGACCTTTAAAACCCCTTTCATTTCAGAAATACTTTTTTTCGGTCTAGCAACACGCGCCCCGACCGCTTTTGCACAATCAATCGGTGATCCACCACCAAATGCAATGATACCTTGACACTTACTTTCGTGGTAAAGAGATAGTGCATCTTCAATATTATAAATTGTAGGGTTTGAAACGGTTTTATCATAAATAAAATATTTTACTCCTGCCTCTTTTAGTTGTTTAAGAAATTCATCTAATAATCCAATTGACGTAATCCCCTTGTCTGTCACTATTAACACTCTATCGATATTGTTGCTATTTAAATGAATTGGAAGTTTACTCAAGCTATTTTCTCCAGTTAATAATTGAGGTTCACGCCAAGGTAAAAAGTGGGAAACCAACTTAAACGTGTTTTGATATAATCTACAATACAACTTGTACATATTAAGACCTACCTTTCCTTTTTTCATAAGTATTAAGATACATAGCTATAAATGTAGTAGCAAGAAGACCACAAATATGCTGCGCTCTCCCGCGTTAAGAAGAATGAACCGTCTTATTATCTATATTTTTTCTTTTAAGATGATCTTTTTACTTTTGTATTCATCTGCTGATTACTAGGAGTATATTTCCGTAAAAAAGGAGAATGGATTCAGAAGGTTTTTCAATACTTATAAGTCTGTTAAATCAACGGCTGCTTCTGGATTCATTTGTTCTATGGTTTTTATCGATTTGTTTTCCATTCTTTTTCTAAAAGTGGTAAGTCTAATAAACCCTCATTTTGAATGTGTTAGTTCATTTTTCAGTTCTTTGTGAACTACACCCCAGTACTCGTCTCCTTCTTCAGTGAGTTGGTATGCTGTTTTACCATCTTCCTTAGGAGATGACTTCTTTCCTGTACGAACGTCTTTTATTAATGAGAATGCTTTCTTATACTTTACCATCGCTTTTTCAATAACCTTTTGTTGGCCTACATGTTCACTAGGTGGGTCAATTGCTAAAAACTTATCAGTTACCTTATCGAATCTTTCGATACCATCTAAGACATCCTGGTTTGTTTTCTTACCATTATAGTATCCTGCTGCAATATCAGCGAAACTTTTAAATTCTTTGTCTAACTCTTCACCTAAGTCTACTACATATACTTCCTTAATAAAAAGGGACTAGGTTTCTACACCTAATCCCTTTACTTTCTTATATTACTGTTTCATGAAGCGATACATTATTTATGCTTTACATTTCTAGTTGTAGTTTCTGGTCCACCGTTGTATAGTTGTAAAAAGTTTTCATTGTAGTTTTGTACCATATAAAATATGTTTCTCTTTTTATGGCTAACGAATACCCAGTTTGTTACTTGTTTTGTGATATGAAGTTTTAACATCACACTTTCTCTATCATATTCCCACGTACCTTCTATTATGTTTCTCTTACTTGGATAGTCGTCTTCTGTGTACATCTCAAACGTCTTAGGATTCCCGTCTTTTAATACAAATGTTGTTATAAACTTATCTTTGCGTATGATACCCCAATTCCCTACTAACTCTGTACCATCTACTATGTCTTTCTTCATTTTTTCATAGTCTATTACATTTTCTGTTTTCGTATTTTTAAAGTCCTCAGAGTCTAGATAACCACCTTTTGTCATTGTAATTTCTGTCTTCAACTCATTATATACGGTAGTCCAATAACCATCACCGTCTTGTAAATAAGGTTTCATTTTTTCAAGGACTTCTCTACTTATCTCTTTATCGTTTACCTTGTCTTGCGAATACAAGTCTCTAACAATAGAGAATGCTGTTCTATAAGATGAGGTTGATTTCTTTATATTCTTCTGTATGTCTTCGTATTTATTAGGAGGGTCAATAGAATCAAATTTCGTTAAAACTTTATCTACCCTTTTTAACTCATCTAACACTTTTTTACTTGATTGCTTGTTCTTTACTGTTGGAATAAAAGTCTCATATGCTTTTGTAAATTCAGTACCTAAATCTAATACGTATTCAGCGTATTCTTCTTCTGAAACCCTTACTTTTTGATTCCCTTTTTCGTTTACTTCAGTCTTTGTTTCTTTTGAAGTCTTATTTTCTACCCCACAACTACTTAATAATATCATTACGGGTATTGCAAAACCTACAAGTTTCTTCACTTTCACAACTTACACCCCTTTAATTAATCAGTCTCTCCTTATCCGTTCACCTTTTCATTTTGCCAATATTGCTCACTAATGATCTCGGCTAGTGCTTCAACAGAGTTGTTTAGTTCTTCCATAGTGTTATCTACCCCACCGATTTCAATTAGCAATGAATTAGAGGATAAATCTTGATTATATACACCATTACCATTGTAATAGTACTTTGGAAATATCCCTCTACTGATACCTGTATATTTCTGCTCTAAAGCAGTGTTTATTTTCTTTACCAATTCCATATTTTGTTGCTTATTTTTATTTTCCATACCTACTATAAAAACAATCTTGCATATGACTTACCATTTATTATTTTTGTTGTTTGCTTCTTACGGGCATCATCACGATGTAGATCAATTAAGTACTTAATATCTTTATTTTGAGCTAAAGTAGCTTGTACAATTTGCCGAGATCCTTTGTAAGCTGTTTCCCAATTCAATCCTTTTGTAGCTAGATACTCACTCATATTGGTTGAATCGTGCACTACAGGAATGTTCTTTGCTTCTAAAAGTTCTTTTAGTTTATTTCCTAATAACGACACATTAACTTCAGGACTAGAGGCTTCGTTTAGTTTCGTTGCACCAGGAATTAATGGTAAAAATGATTCCCAACTATGCGAATGATAAACTAATACAGAGTGCGTTCCTTTAGGTGATGAGGTTTTATTTTCAGTTGTGGGGTGCTTTTTTAGTTCATCCAGTTTGCTAGTATCAACTTCTCGTTTTTTTGTAATGTCTTCCATGGGAATACTAGATTCATTTGGGATATTAGTGAAATCTGTCCCTTCTCCGGCCACTAAAATTCCAGAGTAGTATTTTGACATTCCAGGAATTTCTCGACTAACTAAAGTTCGAATATCTTGTAGTTTTATATCACTTATTGAAGAAAACAACAATGAGTCAAACGAATCTCTCTTGTTTTCTAAAAAGTAATCATGAGCAAAGTATCTATTTTCGGATTCAAATGCATGCATATAACCATTGAGAGAAAACTTACCTAACCACTGGTTTATATAATAAAATTTAAAACTTTGCAGGCTTGTAGCAATAATAATAGCAAGAATAGTAGATAATAAGACGGATAATATAAGCAAAGTTATGATTTTATTCATTTTGACAGTCTTTATAAATATAGAATTTCTTTTCATTTTCTCCTCCCTTCTAGAAAATAAATATGCTAGAATGTGGGAAAAAGACTAGTTCTCTTTTAAAGACGGAGAATTTAAAAGAAATTTGTCCTTTTATCTAAGTTTTTAATTGCTTGTTGTATAGGGTTTTTATGTTCATTATATATTGTTTTATTTTTAAGTATCATACAAAGTCTTGCTTCTCCAAAGAATGAAACTTACTGCTTTATTTCTTTGCAGCATTCTTTTTGACCATAAAATATAATTTTACTATTATGTTTTTTGGTGATTATTTCCATGAAAATGGTACAGCTAGAAGGATTTCAAAATTTTGAATCGAAGACATTAATTAATACATATGGATTGGAGTGATAACAATGATGAATATTAATAACACTTTCACATTGAAAATAGAGGTAGATACTTTATAAAGGGAGGAACGTTATTTGCTACGTACGTCTGAAACTACACAAAAACTTTTTGATGATTGGGCGCGAACAATGGAAGATGCGAAACAACGAATTTTGATAACATTGGTATGAAGTGTGTGAAGCATTACATTTAAACAAGTTATCACTAATGTTATAATTTATCTATTTCAATACATTTAAAACTACTCATAAGTAGGATTATACGAATTAAGGATTGTTAAGAAATATATATTTAATGGAGAGAGTTACAATGAATAATGAAATATTGAATGATTTGATTTTATCTGTAAATAGTAAGAATCTTCATGTTCTGAATGTAGTTGTTAGGAAAAATGGAAATATAATTGCAAAACATGATTTTGAAGAAGAAAAGCCTGCTCTTTTATATTCAGTAAGCAAAACATTTACATCAATGGCAGTCGGTATTGCCATTAGAGAGGGTTACTTTAAAATTAATGACCATGTTATAGATTTTTTCTCAGATATACAACATGATCCAATGAATGAATACCTAAAAGAGATGACTATTCATGATTTGCTTTGCATGGGAACTGGACATGCAGAATGCCCAGTTATGAAGGCTGATTGGAGTAGTGGTCAGGAATGGGATATTTCACAATTATTCTTTGATGAACCGATTGTATTTAAACCAGGTACTCATTTTACATATAACAATGCCGCAACCTATATGCTTTCCAAAATAATAAGTATTACTACAGGAAGTAACTTGGATGAATACTTAGATAGAAGAATATTTAAACATTTAGACATACCAAAACCTAAATGGGATACATGTCCAAAAGGAATTCCACAGGGATTCTCAGGTTTATATTTAACAGCAGAACAATTATCCAGATTTGGGCAATTAATTCTCGATAAAGGTGTCTGGAAAGGTAAGCAACTGATTCCTTCAAGTTACATTGAACAAGCAACATCTGTCCAAATAAAGACCAACGATTTTAATCCTTATTTTGCTACGGCAGACCATCATCAAGGATACGGCTATCAAATATGGATGAACTCTTGCTCTCATTCATATCGCATGGATGGTTTATATGGTCAATATGTTGTAATGCTGCCAGATAAAAATGCAGTTATAACATATATTTCAAATGAACCACAAAATATGGTGAGTGTTCTTGAACTTACATGGGAGACATTAATCGATAAACTATAATCTTATCGAGGATTATGTGTTGTTATGTTAATACGCATTCTTCTTATTACATGTAACAAAGATATTTTCTTGTTCAAGTAAACAAGCTTTGAGTAATGAAAAAAGCCTAATTTCTTCGCATTAAATTGAGAAATTAGGCTTTTTAATATTGAAATTTCCTTAACGTTGTAAATTCGCATTTTCCTGACGCTACCCCATTTTGGTATTTTTAATTGCACTTTGCTACTTTCCAATTTAACTACCTCCATATTATATGAATAGTCTTATCCTTCATAAATACAATGGTCTATTTAATATGTACTCAACATTTTTGTTACTGTAAAACCAAATATGTTTGATTTTCTTGATCGAGCTTTTTTATTATGTCATTTTTAATTAATTCATCAGTTACTTTTGTATAGAAAAAGTGATACCACCATATAAAAAACTCTTCGTATGTTATTTCTTTAGCGTAAGAACTTGATAAGTAATATCTTTTCAGATACTGTTCATTTTCCTGAAATAAAGTGATAAGATCTTCGCTAATTGTACTAGCAATCTCATCTAGTATTATTAAGTCAGCTGTTTTGAATAATGGGGTCATAGGTTTTGAGTCCTTGTGTAATCCTACTTTTTCATAGAATAAATGAAGTGGTACATCTATTTGTGTGTTCGAAGAAACAAATTTTTGAACTAGTTGTTTTTTAAATTGATTAACATCGAGTACAGGCTGTTGAAAGTATTCTTCTAACATCTCTTTATTAGCAGTTATTAGATTAGTTGTTGTATATCTTTTATTTCCATAGAGACAAATTTGAATTTCACCTAAGTCTAAATAATGATTTCCATATATCCCAAAAGCTTCTTCGTTTATTTTTTCTTTTTCTTGAATGGAATAGTAATACCTTTTATTGTTTCTAAGAGGTCGCTCACTTTTTAAATAATTATTCTCCACATTATTGATTTGTCCAAAATCCAATAAAATACCGCTATATAGTAAGAGACTGCAAGTTTCTATGGATAATTGTTTAAATGTATCAATTTTTTGGCAAAGAGTAATGATTTGTTTTGAATGTTTTTCAATGATTTGAAGTGTTTGTGTAATTAGAGGCTCGCATAGATTATATAACTCCTTTCCTTCATGAGCTGTTATTATCATACATGCAGGAAAATAACTACCTTTTCTTTCTTTTAATAACCCTTCTTTCAATAATGTGTTGATATGTTGATCTAGCTCTTTTGTAGTCCAATTCATTTCTTTCTTTACACTCTGTATGTCTATGACTGAACGGATCATTATAAGTAGATAATGGAGTCGTGATTCAGATATATTAATACTTGGAAAGTTGTCTCCAGATGAAATCATTTTTATTTCATAATCCGTATGTGTTATTTTCTCTTGAAAATAAATATGAGATGACACTTTATTTCCCCTTTCTTAGTAATACTTTGATTTTCTTATAAAATTTTTCTCTGTTTTATAATACCTAATACAATAGGAATACCTAAACCGCTAATTGTTAGCGGTAAAAACCATTTTCCAAAACCGCTACCCCACCCCAATCCAATAAAAGCGGATTCAAATACAATGAAAGAAAAGATAATTAAACAGATGTTTTTTAATTGATTAATTATTTTTCGACTTATTAAATAAAACTGTCTTGCATTCGATTCATTAAATCTTTCAGGATAATTATGTGATTCTGGGTGTTTTTCTAAAATTTTCATTAACAATATAATAAATAATCCAATACCAGGTAAAATTAATAATTGCCATTTTGAATCCATACGATCCACTTCACCAAGACCATTAAAATGTGTAGGTACTTTTTCAGGTAATTGATTCCAAACAGATATTAAGAAGATTATAGAACCGATATAAAATAAAAAACCTATTATGTCCCAAATCCATTCACTTTTTGTTTTTGGAATCTTAATTTTAGGCCTATCTAGCATATTTAACATATAATCACTCCCTTACATAATCATAGCATTTTTATTAAAAAAGCCTGTAATATTCAAAAAAATATAAGAATGGAATAATAAGCAAAAATGAAATATAATATTGCCTCTAACATGGGCATACTACACTTATTCTAATTAGGAGGTGCTCCATGAAAAATCAATCGAACGACTCTCATCGCACTGGAGATGAGAGATTCAACACAGCTGGACCTACTACTGATGAAGCAACTACGGGTTATGTTCGTGCGAAAGATACTTCTCAGTCCAAAGGGGAATCTAGCAGCGAATTATCAAGTAAAAAAGATGTTCTATAGTTATTAATGAATTTTCTAGTGGATGTTCTAGAAAGATTTATGCAAAAAGCATGGTAATTTACCATGCTTTTTGGGTGCGTTTTATGAACTAGTTTTACTTAATAATGCACCGATAGCACCGCTAAATCCAGGATCTTTAAAGAAAATAGGATTTTTATTGTTCTGTAGTGTATAACCGCTTATGATATCTTTTAACGGTTCATTATTTGATAAAGTAGATCCGATATAAACAATATTATCTATGCTTTGCGCCTCTGCAATTTGAAGACTTAAAGTTGTAATAACCTCTCCAACAAGCCCTTGAACAGTTGCGATTAAATCTGATTTATTATTAATCCCTTTATTAATGGCAGCATTTCCAAAGTTACTGGCAGTTAGATCTCCATCAATAGGAGATTTTATTTCGCTATAAATATCACTAACTTTTATATCTAAGTTTGTCCTAGAACCAGTTTTTGAATATTTTACGATTTCATCAAAATTTTCGATACCAGTTAATAGTGTAGATAACCCTTTCAATGTGCCACCACCTATTCCAGTTCCGCCTATACGATTGTATGTATTTCCGAACATTATATGTATGGAAGTACCTGTTCCAATATTGGCAACTACATAATTCTCAAGAGAATAATTACTTTTATGCAGTAGATAATTAACCCCTCTACATGTAGCATCGAACTCTAGAATATAATGAATATATCGTTTCCCTAAAATAAGTTTTTTTAACTGTTCAGCTTTGCCGCCAGTAATACATATTTCATTTGTTAAATCATTCGTATTCATCCACCTTGCTACTTTTTCAAGTTCATCGGAACAAAATTGATGAAGTTGTAATTCATTATCTTTATCAAAATAAGCAATTTTGGTTAATGTGCCCCCAACATCGATACCGACAGTTCCTTGCATTTGTTCACTCGCTCCTTATTTAGATTCATTTGTATGCTTACTATATGAATTTAATGATACTTTCCTGTATATTAGATTTTCATTTGGGCTTTCTTTATTATTTTACTTTATTTTGGGAATTTTTCCAATTTTGAATGTTATACATACCATACTTTCTATTTTGAGCTACTAGAATTACATTGAAATAAAAGTATGGAGATAACATGAATATATACAAACAAAAAGAATGCACATATTAGATGTATCTATATGCGCATTCTTTATTGGGCTTGTTATTGAATTAATCTATATCGTTAATGAAAAAGTATTATTTACTTCGTATTATTGCTCTCTATTATTTCCACCAATCATCAAACATAGTTGTAGGAAGTTGTCGTTTATGTTCTGTAACTAAATATCGTTTTTCGATTGCTTCTGCTACTTCTTTAGATACTTGCTTACCTTCTAAATAATCATCTAGTTCTTCATAAGAAATTCCTAGCTCTGTTTCATCTGCTTGTTGTGGTTTATTATCTAATAAATCAGCCGTTGGAACTTTTAAATACAATCTTTCAGAAGCACCTAAAGCTTTTAATAGTTCTCTTCCTTGTCTTTTTGTTAATCCAGATAACGGAAGAATGTCGGCACCACCATCTCCGTATTTCGTGTAGAAACCTGTAATAGCTTCTGCTGCGTGGTCTGTACCGATTACAA
>Ga0209025_1001533_pt1 | contig 29515 bp, 28 predicted proteins | sample AraplaMF_Col_mLB_FD_184256 | JGI IMG/M metagenome (GOLD analysis project Ga0209025, IMG submission 184256) | Arabidopsis root microbial communities from the University of North Carolina, USA - plate scrape MF_Col_mLB (SPAdes) (version 2) | ecosystem: Host-associated > Plants > Roots > Endosphere... | reverse complement strand
TTCTACTTGCGATACAAATCTCCTCAAATACGTCCGAATTTTGAACACACTTGTGTACCACAACACTGGCTACTCCGCCAGCTCCTATAATCAATGCTTTACCCAATTGTCTACCCCCAAATTCAAATAAGTATTGTCAAACAAGCTGATTATACAGAAAATTGAATTACTACTCAATGATTCTTTTTAAATTTTCTACAAAATTTTTATTTTTCATCAATAATTAGCCGTATTCAGAGGGGAATACCACGAAAAAAGAAGCTTTTTATGAAAAAAAAATTCCCTTTACTACGGATGTAGAGAAGGGGGAAAATTTCTTTTTTGTTCAACGTTAAAAAAATTCAGGTGACTTAAAAACTGTAGTTTTAAATAATGCAAGTTATTTAGAAAAATGGTTCGATATTTGTTGTTTTTCATCCCCCCATAAATAAAAAAAGATTAGTAGTAATGCACTTAAGAACCCCATTACGAGGGCGTAAGTGCTGAGGGCAACATCCACTTGACTTTGCATAGCATAAATGAAAATAGCTCCTAATGTTAACAAATTTCCAATAATAAGTGATACAAAATGAAAACGTCTATTCATAGCAAGCCGCCCTCCTATATAGTTTACATGCCTTCAATAAATGAAAATACACTTCAATTATCTCATAATTCAGAACATTATCAAATGTTTTTTCATTTTGGATTAACGTCAAGTAAATATGAGCAACTCCAATTGAACTAAAAAATAGAGGTCAATCTCAAAATTTTTGGATAACATTTGTTAAAACGTATGCGATTTTTAATCATTTCTCTCTGTATGAATCACAATGTGTTCAAACTTTTATTTTTCGTGTGATTGGTGAATTAGTTCCAAGTTAAAAGAATTGTAGAAAAATTATTGCTATTTAGTTTGTTTTAGATTTAAAGATGGTAAAATACCTATAAGACTTTTCTTATAGTGAAGGTGAGGATTTATATAGTGATCAAACAGTTTGATGAGCAAGTCCAACAAATAAATGAATTATTTTTAAATGGTCATGTGAAAGAAAGCTATCAATTAGCGAAAGCACTGTTAGCTAATAGTACGTTTACAGGACATGAATCATTTCTAACAATAAAACAACACGTCACGTTGCTTGAAGCGAACTGTTATGCAAATATGCCAGTTCCTACCGCTGAAAAAGTGAAGCAAAGTGTTGAACGGACAGATGGATCCTATCCAGAGCGCGATGTACTAGCTGCATACATAGGAAGTGAGGATGATCAGCAATTCGGTAAAGTAGTAGATGAATTATTAGCAGGATCGGTCGAGGCACAAGCGAATGCATATTATACAATGGCTGAATTTTTTGCTCTTGCAAAGGAGCATGATAAAGCACTTGTGCAATATGCGGAAGCGATAAAACTACAGCCAAATAAAGCCCTTTACTGGGGAGCATTTGCACAGTTTTTAAGTCGAAATGAAGGCAGTCCATATTTAGCATTACGTCTTATTGAAGAAGCTATTCAGTTAGATAACATGAACCCGCGTTGGTACTACATTCAGGGGAATATTTTTTTACAGCTTGTCGCAGCTACAAAAAATTTAAGCTATTTACCTGCTCTAGAAGAAGCCTGGGAAAAGGCTAAGAAACGTTGCTCTGCTAACCAAGTTGCATTAAAAGTGGACATCGCGAAATCCAACGACGTACTATCACAATGGAAAAAGCAAATGCTCTAAGAGGAAAGAGAAAGCAGTACACAACTAAAAAAACTCAGATAAGAATTTAAAAACTTTAATAGCAAGAATAGGTATCCCAATAATTTCATACAAATAAATAAAGTACTAGCATATAAAAATGAATATTTATTAGTAAAAATAACCTTATGTGTATTTTTATGCTATAATTTGATTATAAACGGACGTATGAAACTTATCTTATTGCATGAAAGAAGTGTTTATTTGAGTTTATATGTAGCGTATGTATTGGTAGGTCTTGCGATTGCAATGCCTGTTGGAGCCATCACAGTAGAAATGACAAAGCAAGGACTAAAAAATGGTTTTATGCATGGTTGGGCTGTCGGGCTTGGTGGTATGACAATTGATATTGTATTGGTTTTTGCATTGTATATGGGACTAGCATCCATCTTAGCAATGCCTATCATTCAAATTCCTATGTGGATTATAGGGGCAGGCTTTTTATTCCTTCTAGGGCTGGATTCTATAAAAAATGCGGATCATGATATTACGCTTGCAGGGGAGAAAGTGACAAAGTCATTTTTTACTTCTTATCGTAATGGTTTACTAGTTGCTGTTTCACCTGGAAATCTAGTATTCTGGGTAAATGTATTTGGCGTTGTACTAGCTAAATCTTATGGGCAGGGAGAGTCAGCAAACTTTTTAGTGATCGCTGCAGGTGTTTTGAGTGGCATATTGTTGCATGATATTGGCTTGATGACCATTGTTTCGGTTACCCGTAAAGCGATGAGTCGTAAGGTCATTAAGTCGCTTACAATGGTAGCGGGTGTATTACTTATTTGCTTCGCCGGATATTTTATCTATGAATTTATACAAGCTATAAAGATTTATATATGAAAAGTGCGATCCTAAGAGATCGCACTTTTTCATTTATTCTGTATCATTTTATGCTGAAATCTCGGCATTTTCATGGATACAAGCTAAAATTTCTTCTGCTACTTGATGTGCTAAAGAAAGTTCAGAAGTGAAGCCTACACATGAACAATTCATTTCCCCTAAAATATAGCAATCTTCGCCAGCTTCGTTTGTATCAAGCATGAAATCGGCAGTCCATATAAGTGGTAATGCATAATTACCCAGTAAACTAGTTACAAGAGGTAACTGTGTTAAAAAGTTATGGACAAGCTCTTCCCAATCCTCTGGTGCATCATAGCGATAATGCGCGCCTGAAAACAGTGTTGCACTAAATGCGTCCTCAGAATCTGCCGGTTTTTTATGTACTACGTGAACGGGTTTATCTCGTAACATTAATAAGCGGATTTCACCTTCAGTAATACGAGGAAGGAAACGCATATCAATAAGCATACCATTTGGACCTGTAATATATTGCTCACAGAACGTCATGAAGTCGCTAAGTTTCCAATATTCCACATGATTATCCTTTGCTTCTGTACATTTGATCTCTGCATCAAGTGGCACTGTTGTAATTCCTTCAGCAAGAGGTTCAACCAATTTAACTCGCCATATACCTTCACCTGTCGATCCACGATTTTGCTTTAGGACGCGTTCAGTAATAGCAAGTGAAGTAGGGAACTGAGCTTTAAACGCTTCAATTGTATAATAAGCAAATGTATCATCCGGCACTAAATTCGTTGAGGATAGTATTGATAATGCATCTTTAGAACCATAACCAATCATTGCATCAGGGTGTGGCATACCGATGATACCCTCATTACATAGTTCACGCAACATTTCAAAGTACTCTTTTTCATGCTGTAAGTTTCCTGGATTAATACGTGATACATAGGCAATACCTTGTTCTTTGACGTAATTAAAAATTTCCTCTTTTTTTGTAACATCGAAGAAAATGACCTCTGCATCCTGTCCACGTTGTTTTAGTGCATTCACCATTGGCATTGTATCTTGTCGATAGCCGTCAGGGCCCTTATCTGTGCCGCCACGAACCTCGAAGAAAATAACCTTTTTATCCATAAAAATACCCCCTTGAATGATAGTATTTTCAGTATAATAGACAGCCGAGGAAAAAGGATATAAATAATATGTAAATTTTATGTGGAAATTCATAGTTTATATATTATGGATAGGAATTTATAACCAATAATTTTGGAATTATCCTAAATTGGTCAGGCCTTCCTTGCTATTCTTTTTCTGAAAAACTGTGAGGTATAAAATCATGCAAAGAATTAACATTGTACCAATAAACTGAAAACCACCAAAGGCAATTTTAAGCCAGAAAACACTTGTAACAACAGCAGTAAGAGGCTCTAGGCTACCAAGTAAACTAGTTTCTTTTGGCGCCAAATAATGCAAACTTGCAATATAAAACCAAAATGCTAGCATTGTCCCAAAAATCACGATAAATAGAAAGTATGCAATTGTTGAAAATGCCCAGTTTGACATGTCAATTTGCCACGGTTGATGGAAAAAACTCATCACAATCCCGCCAATAAGCATTGACCAGCCTACAACTAACAGTGAATGAAATTGCTGTAAAAGGGAGACGGCGTATAACGTATAAAAAGCAGCCGAAAGACCAGATAAAATCCCCCAAAACACTGCCATCGATGGCACAGAAAGTGTAGACAAGGAACCATTTGTTAGTAATAAAAAAGTACCAATAAGTGTTAGAGTTACAGCTATCCCATCCTGCCTTGTCAATTGACTGTGCTTCGTTATTAAATAATAGGCCATAATAAAGAGCGGTGCTAAGTATTGCAATAATGTCGCTACAGCAGAGTTGCCTATAGAAATCGACATCATATACGTATATTGAACTGCTAGCATTCCAAGTAAACTAAATAATATTTGTCTAAAAGCATTGTGCTTTGTTCGCCACATCACAAAAATAGACTCTTTACGATGTGTAATTTTGTAGGCAGTTATCAGTAATATGCCAGCTAAAAGAAGACGACTGGAAACGAGCCAGCCAACCTCTATATTTTCCTGCTGAAATAGCTTTTGTGCTACGGTACCACCTATACCCCAAAAACTTGCCCCAAGAATGACTAGAATAAAACCAATAGTACGATTTTTCTGTGCAGATTGATTCATCTTAAAACATCTCCTAAACTATCAATATAAAGCTATTATAAGGAATACTAAGCGCAATAAATATCGATTTAAAGATTAAAAATATCAATATATTGAGGTGATCTAAGTAATGGCGTTAACTCATATTAAAATTGCGAAGGATTTACAAGAACTAACGTTGCATGGGACGAAGGAATTTCCAGTAGCCTTATATGAGACAGTTTTGCGATTAGATAGTATGGATTTTTTACCGTTACATTGGCATAAGGAAATTCAATTTGTCTATGTAAAAAGCGGTTGTGTGGAATACAGAGTAGGAGCAGATGTCTTTATACTTGAAGAGGGAGAGGGGTTATTTGTCAATGCATCAAGTTTACATGAAGCAAAGCCTTTTCAAATAGAGCGGGCTACAATTTTTTGTATTAACGTGAACCCAGTGATATTAGGCGGACACAAGAACAGTATTTTTGCCACTAAATATGTGCTGCCGTATATAACGAGCAATAGACTGCCTTATGTAAAGCTTTCTGATCAAATGGCGCAAAAAATTGAATTCTTGGCGAAGTTACTGCAAGAGCAAGCCGTTTTTTATGAGTTAAAGGTATGGAGAGAGCTATTAGTCATTTGGGAAACTATTTTGTCACAATCAATGCTAACAGAAGAAATACTGGATCCGGCAATTATTGTTCAGCATGATCGAGCTAAGGAGATGCTTGATTATTTACATGCTCATTATCAAGAGAAGATATCTTTAGAATATTTAGCTGCACATGTTTTTCTAAGCCGTGCAGAATGTAGTCGATTTTTCAAAAAAATGGTCGGCATGACACCATTCACATATTTACTACACTATCGTCTTCGCAAAAGTATGGAGCTATTACGTGATAGTGAACAATCTATCACTACAATTGCTACAACAACAGGCTTCAGTACAGTAAGTTACTATATTGAAAAGTTTAAGAAATATACAGGATACTCCCCTCATGTTTATCGTAAACAATTTTTTGATAAAGAATAGCTGAGCATAATTTCGTGAGGCAAGGGGATATCCGTGGAAGAGAAGCGAATATGAATTGCGTCATCTTAATCATAAAATGTGAAAAAATTATTCGAAATTATAGGAATAGACAATGTTGTTTATGGATGGACTTATTGACAATAATGACCATTTAAAATAAAGTAAAGTTAATAGTAAAGATACCTTTACTATTAACTTTACTTAAAGGATTGATTTAGTGATGGCAAAGGATGAAAAACTTATATATAAGCTTGTGGAGGAAATTAATGAAGCTATTTATTCGATGGATAGTCATTTCATAAAGTTACATCAAAATTTAATTAGTGATGAATTATCCCCTAAACAACTAATTTTATTAGATTTCATTAATAAAAATAGCCAAGTGACGATTGGACAGATTGCAAATTATATGAATATAACGTCTAGTGCTGTTGGACAGTTGGTTAGTAAACTTGAAGAGCAGCATTATGTAATTCGGAGCATTAATCCTGAAAACCGACGTGAAATATTTGTAAGTCTTGATACTTCAGGCATTAAGTATTTTGATCGCGAGGAAGAAATAAAACAATTTATTATTTCTAGATATTATTCAAAGCTTGAGTTGAGTGAGATTGTGCAATTAAAAGATATTGTTCAGAAGCTCAATCAAATTGTATTAAAGGAAGGAATTATTAATGAAATAAATGATATTCATTTGAAAAAAGGGGAGATTTAACATGGTTGCATTAAAGAAAAAGCAAAATCTATGGCTAGCATTTTTGTTAGTCGTACTTGCTAGCAATTACACGCTTTATAACACCGGTTTTGGTATATCGATTTTACCTTCTGAAACAAATGGAGTTGTTATTGGCTCATTAATTGATTTTGTTCTTGTTATGCCTGTTTTATTTCTGCTGTATAAAGGAAAGTTTACTATAAAACAAGCGGTTATTTTAGCAGCAGCTGGTTGTATAGCAGCTCGTTTTATTATTCCGAGAGAACATCTGCAACCATTTGTTGCAGTGACTTGGGCAGGTTTTGCGATTGAAGGTACGATTATTTTATTCGAAATTTTACTAGTTGCAATGCTTGTTCGTTACATGCCGAGAATTTTAGAGGATGTACGATCAACTACTTTACCAGATTTGTTCTCATTCCCAAAAGCAGTTGAAAAACATGCACCTAAGCATACTATTATCCAAGTGTTGTGCTCAGATTTTGTAGTATTTTACTACGCTTTTGCCAGTTGGAAAAGAAAAGAGCAACCTGGTCTAACCTTGCATAAAAACTCGAGTTATATCGCCTTTATCATTATGCTAATCCATGGAATAGCCATTGAGACAATCGGGATTCATTGGTGGCTACATGAGAAATCGATAGTTCTTTCAATTCTATTGCTTATCTTAAATGTATACTCTGTATTATTTTTTATAGCGGATATGCAGGCGATTCGTTTAAATCCTGTCCATGTAACATCTGATAAATTGTATTTGTCTTTAGGATTGATGAAAAGAGCAGAGGTTCGCTTTGAGCAGATTGAAGAGCTTATTGAGGATAAGGAACAATTGGAAGGGAAATTATCCAAGGATACAATTGACTTTATAGCACGTGATTTTGCTGAAGTATATCCACAGTTTATTTTAAAAATGAAGGAACCTGTGGAAGTAACATTCATGTTTGGGCTTAAAAAACGTTATAAAAATATAGCAATTAAAGCCGACCAAGCACAGGAATTTAGAAAAATGCTAATCCAAGGAATGGAAGATAATAAATAAGAAACAACAGGTGCCGGCAAACTATGCTGGCACCTGCTTAAATATATAAATTGATTTCCGTTGCGACAAACACTGCACATTCGGATCGGAAATCACCCCCACATTATGATGATGCCCCTTAATTTACAAGAGTAAAAATAACTAAGATAACAAAGACGCATAACACCGGGAGATTTACAAATCCCTTTAGCAACCGACTATTAGCTGCATTAATTTGTTCATTGGTTACTTGAAAGATTGACCAAATTTTATGCTCGAAAATTTGTTGAATCACCGATTGCATCATTGAGCGTAAAGTAAAATAAAGAATTACAAGTATGATAATTTTCGCCCATGCTGGAACAATTATAGTTAGCCCGATACCCATTGATAAAAAACGTAGATAGCCAAAGATATACTGTTTTTGGCGAAGCATCGTTTTACATACTATTTCCTCTATAAAATAATCGGAACGTCTAAACATACGCTTTGAATTTTTCCATAGTAGGCGAGGCTTTTTTAATTTCGGTACTAACTGACTGCGAAGCTCAGGAGCAATCTGGAATAAAAGACTTTGCCATTTATAAAAAGCCGCTTGATCGAGCTCCACTTGCTGATCAAAATATTTAGTGCTATAAACAAAAAGTCTATTGTAATAGCTTGTGCAATAAACAAGAAGTATTAAGTAAATAAGTGCAGTGATAATAACTGGTACATATAAAAAGCAAACTGTACCGAGAATACACATAAAAATATTACTTACTAGCTGTTGCCATTTATGAAGCTTTAATTGTAAAAGAACGTTTGTGAAATTATTCGTAAATAGTAGTAGAAGTAAAATAAGTAATTCAAATATTTTTACGTGATGAACGATTATAAAAATGGGTGCTAATAGAGCAAGGGCAGAACTAAGTAAAATTAGGTGCTTACTTAACGACAAATAAAGACCAGCTTGTTTTAAACGTACCATTTGTTTTCGGTTTTGGATTAAAAAAAGACGATCGGCTCGTTGTAAATAAGTACGAATAGTTTCGATTCGTGTAATAAGAAATAACAGTACAATAATGAACACTAACGGAATATGTATGACCCATGATGAACTTATATTTAAGATGAAGTCTTTATAAAGGAAAAAGCCAATGATTATTGCTGGCACAACAACATATAAGGCGACTGTCCAATCGATAATGTTTGCCAATAGCTTAAAGTTATAGGAGCGCTCTAATTTTCTTCGTTGCCGCAATAAACTAGTCATGGTGATTTTCCTCAAGTAGTGTGTCGAAAATATCTAGAAGAGATGCATTGTCCTGTTTCACCGCTAAGCGTAATGATGCAAGTGTACCTTGCTGTAAAATTCGCCCATGATCAATCAAGATAAAACGATCACATATTTTTTCGGCCGTATCGAGTGCATGTGTACTCATTAAAATGGCGGCACCTTGCGCTTTTAATTCTTCTAAAATCGTTAATAGCTTACGCATCGCCTGCGGATCTAGCCCCATAAATGGTTCGTCTAAAATATAGGTAGAATGCTTGTCAAGAAATGCTAAAATAAGCATAACTTTTTGCTGCATACCTTTGGAAAATGTTGTTGGATAATCGTGTAGCTTATGGTCCAATTGAAAAATTTCCAGTAATTCTTTCGCACGATTTGTTAAAGTATTTTCCTTACTAGCTACACGCATGTAAAAGTCGATATGCTCCCACAATGTAAAATACTCATACAAAATTGGTCTTTCTGGTACGTAGCCGTAATTTCCTATTGTTATTTGACCATCCACTATTGGTAGAACACCCATCATTGCTTGCAAGGTTGTACTTTTTCCTGCCCCATTGGAACCGATTAACCCAACGAGCTCACCACTATTTACTTGAAATTCAATGTTTGAAATAATGGCTTCGTTCTCTACATAGCCACCTTTATGTATGTTAATATTTATTGTCATTCACTTCCTCTCTTTGTATATTTACGGATTGAAGAGGAAAATGTTTCAAGTTTTAGGGCTTTCAGACGAATATCTTTTAGTAGAAGAGATAACTGATTGAGGGAATTGTTGTACAAGATGATGTCGACAATTTTTATGCTTTTTTTCTATTCATATCTTTATGAGGGAATTAAATAATATTGTCTTTGCAATAGCCCGCCTACTTAATCTAGGTGGGCTATTGCATCTAATATGTCTTCACTCACTGCAGCCCAAAATTGTTGCTGTACAGCATCGCAATACACATATAGCTCTTTATTTTGGACATGCTCATATAGCTCAGTAATCGCTTCTTTTTGAAAATAGAGTCGATGATTTAATGCCTCTCTTTCTTCCTCAATACAAAACGATTTATACATATCTGAGAGACGTTCAAGCTTTGCTAACTTTTGTTTCGTCCACTCGTATTGTGTTTGGTGAAATCGTCCTACTGCTGTAGTCATGGAGATCTTTGCACGATGCTCGGTAAATAACGTTCGCAATTCTTCCTGACGAATTGCCACACGATACCAAAACTCATAGCGAATAGGTAAGTCTTTTAGCTCGTATGTGAGCAAGGATTTTAAAATAAAACTAACATGCTCATAAGTATCTATAGTCTTTTCTGATTCTTTAAAAATACCAAACATACAGCCACCCCCGTTTAGTTTAATACTACGAACGAATAATAAAACCCTTTATATTTCCGGAAATATTTAGAAATTAATAAAATGCTCTGGAGCGTAAATGTGTAGTATGACTTTAGATAGAGGTGATTGTGTGTTTATAAAAAATAAATCTTGCTACACTTACATATGTAACAAGACTTTTAAAGTTGAATATTTAAATTAAATTATATTTATATTTTGTGGTTTAGCTTTTTTAATTACTCCTGCTAATAACAAAATCCATAATAAACTATTTCCAATTGCATGGGTTGCAAAAGAAGCCCATGTTGAACTAGTACACTGGGCAATCCATGGAGCAATAAGCATGCTAGGGAGCATATTGATAAAATGCCACTTCAGACAAGCATGAACAACCCAAGCCCAAAGTAATCCATTTACTATCCAAGCCCAATTACCGAAAATCTCTTGCTGGATAGGAAGGAAAAAACCTCTCCACATTATTTCCTCACTAAACATAGCAAAAAGGTGTAATGGAATAAATATAGTTATCATCTTCCAATTCCCATAAAGCGTAACACCAAAAAATTCGGATGGAGGTAATTCCATCCTTTTTAACTTCTTTCAGCAAATGTTTTTTGTAGCGAAAGCAAAGCGCCAGCTACAGAAGTCTTCCACTTCTATAGGTGGTGAGATGCATGCAGATTTAAGTTACTTTACAGAGGGTGTCCAAGCACCTGTACCTGCTGAAAGAAGTTAAAGCCTCCGGCGGATGTCACGGAATCGAAAAGGAGTTCTTTGTGCAAGCACAAAGCCGATTCCGGACGCAATTATGCCGAGGCATAATTGATTGGATTGAATGGAGCTGGAAGATAACTTGGCGGGGCAAGCATTGGAAGTTTCGCAAAAAACTTACCTATAGGTTCGAGAAATTGGTCAAAGATTATAGTCAAAACAATTGCTCCCACTACCCAATACCAATCGTTTTCTGTTAAAGGATTGAAACGGAACCTTTCCAAAATATTTTGCCACGTCCAAGCATTACCCTCTAAATGATACAGTAGTAATGATAATGGAAATAAACACATTACGGGAAACCACAGAAAGAACCAAAAAGAATAAATTAATGGGACACCCTTTTTTATTAACAGTGGTGTTCCATAGAAAACACCATAATAAATTAACGAACCTGTTATTCCGAAAACGAGTAGCTGTACCAGAATGGACATTAAGAACTCCTCACTTCATAAAGGAAATATTTACAAGTATATATAAACATAGACTATTATATATATCTATAATTCTTTTGTCATAGTTACATCTAATCTGTAGTCCTGTTGTTGCTGTCGCTACGCTTTCGCACAGAAAACTATATTGCCCCGACGCCCCCTAGGAAAGTGCCTAGTCGGATCAAAAATCAACCCAACGTATTCATTAATTTGTGAAAAATATAAATTCTACTAACACTAGTTTTTACTTCAAGGTAAGAATCTAGTGTTTTTTTGTGAAGAAAAAAGTTGTTGAGTTATCACAAAATTCTCTATTTTTCGCAAAGAAAAGGGCCGTTTTTGAATAAATGTGGAAATAGCATTTACAAAATAAAATTATATGTGTTAACTTAGAAAATGTTAAAGGTTAACTTAAAAGAGGGGGAGGTTAACGATGCAACATTTTTGGGTTGTTGGAACGGATACAGATGTAGGTAAAACGGTCGTCACTACATTACTGATGCGTCAATTACAAAAGCATGATCTACAAGTCACACCTTATAAGCCCGTGCAAACTGGAGAAGTATGTGAGGATGGGCATTGCTATTACTATGATACAGCAATGTATGAAAAGTATTCAATTCAAAGTCTAAAGCAAGAAAATTTAAATGGTTATTCGTTTAAGGAAGCCGCATCACCGCACTTTGCTGCACAACTGGAGGGACAGCAAATTAATGTGGAGCATTTATTACAGCAAATTGAGTTGTTACAGCAAACAAATGAAGTCGTAATTTGTGAAGGAGCAGGGGGACTTTTTGTTCCATTAGATACATATGGAGAAAATACGCTTCTTGATGTAATCGTTCAAAGTAAGCTTCCAGTTGTACTTGTCACAAGAACAACACTAGGAACAATTAATCATACATTGCTTACACTTGAGGCATTACATGCACGTAATGTTGAGGTTCTTGGCATTGTATTTAATGGAGACACAGGTAGCCAGATGGAACAAGATAATGTGAAAACGATTCTACAACATCATGATTTGCCGTATGCGACGATCCCAAAGCTTGGGGATATTTCACAGATTGTTGACTACTCTATTTCACACACTTCTTTGTTTGAAAGGTTGGTCAAATATGAAACAAGCATTAAGTGAATTACAGAAGAGAGATTTACAGCATGTTTGGCATCCATGCTCACAAATGAAAGACTATGAGCAATTTCCGCCAATTATTATTCAAAAAGGACAAGGTGTATGGCTTTACGATGAAAATAATAAGCGCTATTTAGACGCAGTATCTTCCTGGTGGGTCAATTTATTTGGACATGCGAATCCACGTATTAGTCAAGCATTAAGCGATCAAGCATTTACATTAGAGCATACAATCTTCGCGAATTTTTCACACGAACCTGCGATTAAGGTGGCAGAAAAATTAGTCGCTTTAACACCAGATGGTTTAAATAAAGTATTTTTTGCAGATAACGGCTCGTCTGCAATAGAAGTCGCGCTAAAAATGAGTTTTCAATATCATATGCAGACGGGAAAAACGAAGAAAAAGCGTTTTTTAGCTTTAACGGATGCTTATCATGGTGAAACACTTGGTGCGTTATCTGTTGGCGGAGTAGGGCTGTATAACGAAGTGTATCAGCCGCTTTTATTGGATACAGTACGTGCACAAGGACCGGATTGCTTCAGATGTCCTTTTAAAGAGAATCCTGAAAGCTGTCAAGCCCAATGTATACAGTTTGTTGAAGCGGAGCTTAGACAACATCATGAGGAAATTACAGCTGTTATTATTGAGCCTCTTATTCAAGCAGCTGCCGGTATGAAAATGTATCCTCCAATATATTTGAAGCGATTACGAGAGCTTTGTACAAAATACGATGTTCATTTTATTGCAGATGAAATTGCAGTTGGGTTTGGACGAACAGGTACATTATTTGCCTGCGAACAAGCGGATATTGCTCCAGATTTTATGTGCTTATCAAAAGGGTTAACAGGTGGTTATTTGCCATTATCCGCAGTTTTAACGACTGATGATGTATACAACGCTTTTTATGATGATTACGGTACAATGAAAGCGTTTTTACACTCCCATAGTTATTCCGGTAATACACTTGCATGTCGCGTAGCTCTAGAAGTTTTGACAATGTTTGAAGAGGAAAATGTGCTAGATATGATACAAAACAAGGGTGATCGTATGCGAAAACTAGCTATGAAAGCATTTGAAGAGTTGCCGTTTGTTGGTGAATATCGACAGGTAGGACTAGTTGGCGCAATTGAATTAGTCGCTAATCGTGAAACAAAGGAGTCACTACCGAGTGAGGAACGTATCGGCTATCAAATATATAAACGTGCCTTAGCAAAAGGCTTACTGATTCGTCCTCTCGGCAATATATTATATTTCATGCCTCCATACGTCATATCTGATGATGAAATGAGTTTTATGATTGATACAACAAAAGAGACGATCACGCAATTTTTTGAGGAGTGGGAGGGAGTAAGTTGTTCAAACGACAATCAACACTGTCACTTGTGATGATTGCGATGTTTGCCGCTTTAACCGCAATCGGTGCATTTATTAAAATACCGCTACCAGTAGTGCCATTTACTTTACAAATCGTTTTTGTATTTTTAGCAGGCTGTTTGCTCGGTAGTCGCAATGGATTACAAAGTCAGCTCGTCTACATAGGCGTTGGTTTAGTTGGTTTGCCAGTTTTTACACAAGGTGGGGGCATCACCTATGTTTTGCAACCAACATTTGGCTTTCTTATCGGCTTTGCACTGGCCGCTTTAGTAATTGGTTTCATGATTGAAAGAGTGGATACTCCAACGAGAAAACATTTTATCGGTGCAAATATTGTAGGGCTCTTTATTATTTATGCAGTAGCAGTTCCGTATTTATATGTGTCTTTGAATTTCTGGTTACATATGAAAACGAGCTGGTCACATATTTTAGTAGTTGGCTTTTTAAACAGTATTGTTGCAGATTTTTGCTTAGCGATAGCTTCTGCGTTTTTGGCCGAGCGACTTTACAAAGTGTTTAATTCAGCAAGAACCTTAAAAATTGTTCATGTAGAGAGGGAGAATGTTTAAATGAATTGGTTACAGTTAGCAGATGAAGTTATTGAAGGGAAAATTATTAGCAATGAGGAGGCTCTTGCCATTTTAAATAGTGATGATGATGAGCTTTTAAAGGTGATGGACGGTGCCTTTGCTATTCGTAAGCACTACTATGGGAAAAAAGTAAAATTAAATATGATTATGAATGCTAAGAGCGGTTATTGCCCAGAGGATTGTGGCTATTGTTCACAGTCATCTAAATCAACAGCACCGATTGATAAATATCCTTTCATTACGAAAGAAGAAATTTTAGCAGGGGCAAAACGAGCATTTGACAATAAAATTGGCACTTATTGCATCGTGGCGAGTGGTCGTGGGCCAACTCGAAAGGATGTCAATGTTGTAAGTGAAGCTGTAACAGAAATTAAAGAGAAGTATGGCTTAAAAGTATGTGCCTGTCTTGGCTTACTAAAAGAAGAGCAGGCACAACAATTAAAAGAGGCAGGGGTGGATCGTTACAATCATAATTTAAATACATCTGAACGACATCACTCCTATATTACTACGTCCCATACGTATGAAGATCGTGTTAATACGGTTGAAATTGCGAAAAAACATGGAATATCACCTTGTTCAGGTGCCATTATTGGTATGAAGGAAACAAAAGAGGATGTCGTGAATATTGCACGTGCACTTCATCAATTAGACGCGGATTCAATTCCGGTTAACTTCTTAAATGCGATTGATGGCACGAAACTAGAAGGGACGAAAGAATTAAATCCACGCTATTGTTTAAAGGTTTTAGCGTTGTTCCGTTATATTAATCCAACAAAGGAAATTCGTATTTCTGGTGGTCGTGAAATCAATCTTGGGTCACTTCAGCCACTAGGGTTATATGCAGCAAACAGTATCTTTGTTGGGGATTATTTAACAACTGAAGGACAAGAAGCAAACAGTGATTATCGTATGCTTGAGGATTTAGGCTTTGAAATTGAATTATCAGAGAAGCAAGAAGCAGCATTCTGCTAAATAAAAACTTATCCCGCATTAACGGGCAGTAATGGACTGCCCGTTAATGCCCGATTGGTGAAGGCTAATAATCAGTGGCGGATAAAGAAACCCCACTGATTAAAGTTTCACTTTATGAAATAAAATCTACTACTACTACTTAATTATCATCGAATTGGGAAGTCGTATGTGCGTCGTGGAAAAGGCGGACATACGGCTTTTTCTGTTGGATTGAAAATATCGTAGAAACGCTCAGGTAGGAAGGTGAAGTGATCGGGTTCATCGTAGAAACGCTCAGATAAGAAGGTGAAGTGATTGGGTCACCAAGAAAACTGCTCAGGTCCGTCGAAAACCCACGATTGGCTAATAGGAGATAAAAAGTGACGAAGCTAACATGAAAAGAACTGTATTTATGCCTTCAAAAATCCGATTTTCACAAATTGTTCAATGAAAGCGTTTTGATATTGAACAGTTTGTGAAGAACTTCACATAACACTTTATTTTTAAAATAATTGGCGTAAAATAAGAATTAAGTAAGGTATTGTTATAAAACAGTAAGAAAAAGTATCACGGTTATATGTGGTTGTTATATTACAAAAACAAATTGGAAGGGAGAAATTATGATGTGGGTTATTACAGTATTTGATAAAAAGGACGTTCGAATTTTTGAGTATACAAACAAAGATGAGGCAACACAGGCTTTAGCGAAATTTAAGAAAAATGCAGTTTTAACGTATACAAAATAATTTCAAATTTGAGTGAAATACCCCTTTTCGACGCTATAGCGTACGAAAAGGGGTATTTTTTACGTAGTACATTCTAATTAATTGCTCGTAAAAGCCTGATTGCTGAAGATTAAAAAAGTGGGGGATGAAAAACCCCCCACTGATTAAAGTTACATTTTATAAAATACTACCTAAGCGTTTAATACCTTCTCGGATGACTTCAGGTGTTGCATTCGTATAATTTAGGCGCATTGTATTCACACCAGTTTTTGATGTATAGAATGGATCGCCAGGTACGAAGGCTACTTTTTGGTCCATCGCTTTATGGAAGACATCTACAGCTGAAGCGCCGTTGTTCATTGTAGCCCAAATGAACATTCCACCCTCAGGTCTTGTGTAGTCCACATGTGCTGGGAAAAACTCCTCTATCGCATTAAGCATAGCATCTGCTTGATTTTTATATAACGCTATAATTTTCTGAACGTGTTCCATATAATCATTGTTTGCTAGATAATCATAAATTACATATTGTGAGAAAATATTTGTGTGTAAGTCAGTTGCTTGCTTCGCTGTTTCGATATGCTGCATTAATTCTTTATTCTTTGTAATGATAAAGCCAAGACGCATTCCTGGAGTAACTGTTTTAGAGAAAGAACCTAGTAAAATACTATTTTCTAATTTACCAGCACCGATGTATGGTAGTGGCTTACCTTGGAAGCGTAATTCTCCATATGGATCATCCTCAATTAACGCTACATCATCATATTTTGCCATGATCTCACAAATTTGCTGACGTTTTTCTTTAGAATACGTAAGACCTGTTGGGTTTTGGAAATTTGGAACTGTATAAACGAATTTTACATTTGGTTGTTGTAGTGCATGCTCTAATTCTTCTAAGTTTAATCCATCATTTTCGAGTGTTACTCCATAGAAAGTTGGTTCACTTAATGTGAAGGCTTGAATTGCACCTAAATAGCCAGGCTCCTCAATAACGATACCATCACCCTTGTCAATAAGTACTTTCCCAAGTAATTCAAGAGCTTGTTGTGAGCCTGTAGTAATAAATACATCGTCAGCATGTATGTCTAGTCCGTGTACACGTTGATATTTTGCAGCAATGTACTCACGTAAAGGTGCATACCCTTGTGTAGAAGAGTATTGGAATAGACGACTACCGTTTTCTGTAATAGCATGGTTCGCAGATGCCTTTAACGCTTCGATTGGGAAAGAGATTGGGTTCGGTAGTCCCCCTGCGAAAGAAATGACATCATCTGAATCAGTTACTTTCAAAATATTTCGGATGAATGAGGACGGAGTATTTAATATCTTTTCTGAAAATTTCATAATTTATCGTTCCTTTTTTCTGATTTTTTAAAAATTATATCATTGTCATCATATGCATACAATATTATCATTGTATGCAAGACAATTAAATATTGTATGCAAAAAATTAGAGAGAAGGAGCTTAGCTTAGAATATGCCAGTTAATTCGTTTGAAGAATATCCAATGAGTTGGAAGCCGGACATTAGTAAAAGTTCGGCACCATTATATATAGCAATTGCTGAACAGCTTGAAGAAGATATAAAGGATGGAAAATTATCGCCAGGCACCAAGCTACCTCCTCAGCGTGAGCTAGCTGATTTTTTAGATGTTAATTTAAGCACGATAACAAGAGCTTTTAAACTTTGTGGCCAGAAGGGGCTTATTTATGCTTCAATCGGTAATGGTACATTCGTTTCATCAGATGCAGCGACAAATAAAATGTTATTACCGACAAGTAATTCTTCTCAGATGATCGATTTGGGTTCTGTAATCCCAGAAAATCATGCTAATGAGGATATAACACGTTATATGAAAAGGATGATAAATGACCCTAATTTCAGCAATTTATTTCAGTATGGACGACCTGAAGGAAATGCATGGCAAACGGAGGCGGCAATGAAGCTTTTTGAAAAGGTCAATTTTCAAACGGATCAACCTGTATTGCTTGGAGCGGGGGGACAAAATGCTATTGTTGGAACGTTAGCTGCATTGTTTCAGCCAGGAGATCGAATTGGTACAGATCCCATTACATATGCAGGTATAAAAACAGCAGCTACTATGCTTGGTATCCAACTAGTAGCAATCCAACAACGAAACGGTGAAATGACAAGAGAGGGGATATTATACGCTTGTAAGAATGAGCATATAAAAGGTCTTTATGTTATTCCTGATTTTCATAATCCAACTACCCATACAATGTCAATGGAAACAAGAAAAATGATTGCGGAGGTTGCAAGGCAGAAAGATTTAATCGTCATTGAGGATGCGATTTATAGTTTTCTTAAGGAGAAGCCACTTGCACCAATAGCGTCCTTTGCTCCTGAAAAGGTAATTTATATTGCCAGTGTATCAAAAACCATTTCACCTGGCTTGCGACTATCCTATATTGTGACACCTCCAGCTCTTCGAAAAAAAATAATGGAAACCCTGTATAATATAAATATTTCAGTGTCTCTAATGATGGTGGAGCTTACAGCAAGGATGATTCATGATGGCATTGCACAAATAATATTAGAGAAGCACCGCATGTATGCGAAGCAACAAAATGCTCTTGTCAATCAATATTTGGGGGATTATAACATTTTAGGAGAAGAAGAATGCATTTTCAGATGGCTTTTACTTCCTGAAAAATTCACCAGTGTTCAGTTTGAATTACTAGCATCAAAAGCAGGGGTGCAAGTGTATGCAGCTGAACGTTTTGCAGTAGGAAATGCTAAACCTGTAAATGCGGTTCGTTTAGCCATCACTGCTCCTGAAAATCGCCTTGAACAAGCATTAATCATTTTGAGGGATTTACTTGAAAGTGATGGTGATTATACATTTGTTGATTAAAGTTAGGAAGGCTTATAATAAAGATATGTAAAAAAAGTCGATGGCGCATAAAGGGTGTATTATTATGCGCAATTGAGCGGGTGTATAGCCCTGTCTAAAGGGCCAGCCAGAATGAGGTGATAAAATATGAATAAAGGTAGAATCATTTTACATATTGACCTTAATTGCTTTTATGCCTCTGTTGAACAAATTTATGATCCCTCATTAAAAGGGAAGCCAGTAGCCATCGCAGGGAATCCTAAAGAGCGTAGAGGTATTATTATTACGTGTAGCTACGAAGCAAGAGCGAGTGGTGTTTATACAACTATGAATGTCGGGGAGGCGCGGCGGAAGTGCCCAGAGCTAATTGTGCTACCTCCTAATTTTGATCGATATAGAGCTGCGTCCAAGTCATTTTTTAATTTGTTAAAAGAATATAGTGAAATTCTCCAACCAGTTTCAATCGATGAAGGATATTTGCAACTTCCTATAGTAGAAGGTCAAAATGTATTGCAACATGTACAAAATATGCAAGATAGAATTTGGAACGAACTGCATCTCCCTTGTTCGATCGGTATTGCACCGAATAAATTTTTGGCAAAAATGGCGAGTGATATGAAAAAGCCAATGGGTATAACAGTACTCCGAAAGCGTGACGTGCCAACAGTATTGTGGCCGATGAATGTCATTGAGATGCATGGGGTAGGTAAAAGTACAGCGGAGAAACTAGGTAATATAGGTATCCGGACAATTGGAGAACTAGCTGTAGCTGATGAATATGTATTAAAGCAAAATTTCGGCATTAATGGTCAACGTATGAAGCAAAAAGCAAATGGTGAAGATGATAGACCTGTCGATCCAGAAGCAATATACGATACGAAAAGTGTAGGGAACTCTACAACACTTTCTAGTGATACGACAGATAGAGATGAATTATATAAAGTAATCGTAACACTTTCTGAAAAGGTAGCGGAAAGATTAAAGGCTAAGAAACTTGCCGGGGTAACTGTTAGTATCATGATTCGTTCAGCTGATTGGGAAACGTGTACACGAAGTAAGTCTATCAATAACGCGATTCATACTAAAGAGGAAATCGTTGAGCAAGCGTGGTATTTGTTTAATAAGCATTGGGATGAAGAGCCAGTTCGATTACTGGGTGTTACCGTATCGAATGTCAGTGATATTAAAGAAACGACACAGCAGCTAACGTTATTTAATTTTGAAGAGCATGTAAAAGATGAACCAATCATTAAACTTGTTGATCAAATCGAGCAAAAGTTTGGAAAAGGAACGATTTTGCGGGGTTCAGATATTGCCAAACCAGTAGGGAAATATCAAGCAAATACGAGTTTTAGTAAGGACTTTTGGGATGAACATAAATAAGCTAAAATCAATAGAAAACCGTCATTTCGATCAATTTTTTTCGAAATGACGGTTTTCTTTGTAGTTGAATATAGATTGAAGACATGTTATTTAACTATGAGACTTATTAAGGTAGAAGTTTTATGTGTTTGTAAAAGATTCATTTTCCTTTTGTCCATAGGTTTCACCGCGATTTTTGATTTTTTGTAATACACTGTCTAAAACATTTCGTTCAGACAGAGTTTGATAAAGGACTTTTTGTACCTCTGCAGCTTCCTTGTTTTCTGCTTGGTTACTTAGAAATTCACTATAGGTTACCATATATTGATGATAATCTATGTTGGAAAGTGTTTTAGCAGCTATTTGTTTGTGCGCAGTTAAAGCAGAAGTAAACTGTTTACGTGCCTCATCTGGTTGGGCAGGTATTATTTTGATTTTACCTCTTGTATCTGAGTCCTCTTTGAAGTCAAGGAATTGATAATCGAACGCCAACGGTTTAGCAAGGGCGATATGAGCATGAAGAGCAACTGCATGATCACTAAGTTTTTCCGTTACCTCACGGAGGATATCGTTGCCTTTTTCAAAAAAACGGCTGCCGTCAAATGCAAGGATACGGCCTACTTCTTCAGAGAAATAATCTTGAGCAAGGAATTCTTGATCGTATCCAGTTGGTGGTAAAACTCGTAGCCTTAAGTTGTTAGATACGATGTTATTGCCGTTTATTTGTAGGGCTACTTGAATGTTATAGAATCCTGGATCATCAATTAACCAGCCATTTTTCCCTACGGAAGCGAATATTGTTTCATACAGTGATTCTCCAGGCATAAGTACCTTGTTCTCTAGGTTTCTTAAATATTGAACATAAGGTAGTAAACGACGTCCTTGTTTGCCATCTTTTTTAACAATTACAGACATTCCATCTAAATCGGACAATATATGCTTATTTATTAACTGAGGTTGATTTGAAGTATTCGTTAGTTTGATTTCAATAACTGCTGGTTCTAACCATTGGAATATAGGTGTTTTACGGTTAACTCTCAATTCAAGATTAAAAGAAGGGTGAATAGAAATGATTGGTTGTTCAAACCCATGATCAACAGCCCAGTCAGCATTACCCATTTGTACGAAGCGCTCAGGTGCGTGTCTCAAAAACAAAAGCTCTTGATCACTAAAACGATACTCAAAGTTTTTAAAGAACTCCTGTTGGTTGCTATCATATTTGTAAGGATAATTCATAAAGCTTAGAGCCTTTGGTTCTGGAGTAAGAGGTCGCTCCAACGGTTCCCAAGGGTGACCTAGGTGTTTTTGCCAAGAGTGCAGGAGATTGAAAGAATGTCCCATTTCATGGCAAGTACACCAAAAACGATATCGCTGTACCCAAGCTTCTGGGGAGGCGTCACCTTTAGGTGGATCTGAAATAAATGAATTATTAAAAATGGCTGTCCCTTGGCGATGATTCGGACCTACGCTATCAAACATAATACCGCCCAGACCATGGCCTTCTTCTGCTTCCGAATTTGCAAAGAATGTCCACATGGACCATTGGGGCTTATTATCAAAGTGGGACCAGTATACTTGCATGGCATCATGCATTTCTTGAGTGTTCCACTTTTTATCAGTTCCTGTATAGTCTTTAGAAACAATATTATTACCTTCTGATATTTTTACATCAAACCCAGCTCGTTTAAAAACCTCTGAGATTGATAGAGTTTCATCTGGCAAAGATGTAGGCTTGTCTGGATGAGCGTGAGTTTGATAGGTTGTAACTGGCGCTGTACCTTCTTCAGCATCAAATTCAAATTCCACAGGGTGGAAGTAAGGAGATTGATACTGGAACGTGCTAGTTCTGTCTGTCTCACCCCCGATAAGAAACTCGACTTCGACAGTATGCTGTTCAGGCAATGAACCGCGTGTTACCTGTATTTTTACATTTGTATAAGGAAATGATTGTATTTCGTCAAGGTATTTATTTCGAATATTGCCTGTCCAAGTATCTGGACCATTAGCTGTTAACTTAGCAATCCAATGAATAGTAGAAGACATGTTTGAAATAATAGTTCCGCTTGCTACCATTTGAGGGTAGAGTCCGTCTACATCGAGGCGAAGTTCCTCTCTGATTTGCTGTTCACCCCATGCATATAAACCGCTAATTGGTGAGAGGGGAAATTCTCCTAAACTGGAAGGGTTAATGGCTTTTAATAATTCTTTTGCTTCGTTAGTTTTGCTTTGCTCCATCTTTATTACCTCCATGTTTATTATTTTTTTGTCTTTCTTCCTCAATCCCAAGAGCCACAGTGCTTCAAAAATACAAAATGTGTTTCAAGTATTATATATGCAGCAGAAACAATAAATATGACACTAAAAATAGTAAAATAAATACAGTGCATCAAAAATAAGAATAATCTAATTATTTCCCGAGAAATACAAGAACAAAGAAAGAAGGTGTGGTAATGCATTATAAGGAGTATGGTGATCTACAAAAGCCATTCATACTGTTGATTCATGGGGGTGGTGTTGGAGGGTGGATGTGGGATAAACAAGTCCAATACTTTTCCGATTATCATTGTGTTGTACCAGAATTAATAGATAATGAGGCTAATAATACCTCTGATTTTTCAATTGAAGATAGTGCAAAAAAGCTTCTATCCTTAATAGAAGAAAAAGCAAAAAATAAACGTGTCATAGTAGTAGGATTTTCATTAGGAGCTCAAATTGCTATTAAAATGATTAGTCTAAAACCGCAATTCATAGATAATGCAATCATCAACAGTGCTTTAGTGACACCTTCCCCAATTGAAAAATGGATTAGACCGTTGATAAAATTATCTTTTCCTCTAATAAAAAATAAATCATTCGCCAAGCTTCAAGCTAAAACATTATATGTAGATCAAGAATATTTTGAGCAATATTATCAAGATAGTTCAAAGATAAAATTAGATACTCTTATTAAAATATTGCAAGAAAATATGTCTTTTACAATCCCGTATGATTTTTCAAAAGCAAAATGTAACATTTTAGTAACTGTAGGTGAAAAAGAGAAGAGTAACATGAAAAAATCCGCGATCCAACTTGTGAATAGTAATTCCAATTGTCAAGGCGTTGTGCTATCGAACATCGGCCACGGTGTCTCATTAGCGAACCCTGAGTTCTTTAATCGTTTTGTAGAAGAGTGGATTAAGGATGGAAAGTTACCAGATGGGGAGGTTATCAATTAGTGCTTAGAGTAAGAAGGAATCTTCCGTCAAGTTAGTTTGGACAGAAACAAGAAGGTTTTTTCGAAAAGATTGTTGCTATTCAACTAGGGGGGAGGTTAGTTGAATAAAGAAATATAATCAAAAGGTAAATGAAATATTTCATTTACCTTTTGAGGTATATTTATATTTCGTTTATCCAAAAGTACTCCTTACAAATTAAGACCATTCTTTTTTATAAAACTTTGATAGAGAATTTTTTTATGACTAAAAAGTCGGGACTCTTTGAAGTAGAAGTTGATTTTAACTTTTTTAAGTTTGAGAATGAGGTAATTGTTAAGTATGCCTAATGCAAAGTAAGATATGGGGTTATTTTTATTAGGTTATAATAATTGTACAAAGTTTTAATTCATATGTACTTTTTTATAAAAAATCTTGAATTGAATCTTCAAATTTAAAAATTTCGAGTATAGAGTAGTTTCTTTTAGATATGTTTACTCCGTACTCTGGAACGCTTCTTTGTCCAGGTTTGTCATAATTTCTGTCAACAAATATTTCATTCGGTACTTCCCATGCTTGAGATGGAATAAGAAAAATATCTGGTAGTTTTCCAACTTCAAATATCAGTAGAGCAAGATAAAGATTTTTATTTGTTATATCAAACTTGTTTTTTTGCATAAACACGTAGCCTGTACCTCTTATAGATTTCACTTGTATCTCACAGAAACGATTATTCTTATCTTTCACTACAAAATCTATTCCGTGGTCATCCACTTCTGAAGTATAAACATCGCATCCATGTGAGGCAAACTCCATTTTTGTATAATATTCTGCATATCTCCCCAATTGTTGGGGCTTAAGTTGTGTCCAATTAGTATTTGGCAAAATTCTTCCTCCGAGTTGTTCTGATTTGCAAGTATTCATATTGTTTGTATCTATATACCAAATAATAACATGCGGTGATAAAATAGTAGTAGATTAATTTGGAAATCACGTTACTAAGAGCTTTTACAGAGAAGGAGAAAGCTATGGAAAAGTATTACTTTAACCTTATGTAATTTTTTGAAGGCTATGTTCGGAATTACAGGAAATTGAATTTATCTAAATTACATAATCGTTCAATGTTTACAAAACGTGAAATTGATTATTTTGCTAATTTGGGAGAAATGTTGGGTTTTGATGCATTTATAGAGGATTCAAAGTTTGATAAATCAAAGGGACGTTCCCGACCAATGGACTTATCATGGTGGAAGTGGGATGCCAGAATTGATGATGAAAACTTTTTATACCTTACATTACATTTAGAAAGAGAATTTATTAGTAATAAAGATGTTGAAACAATTGAAAAACTCTTTTCTGATACAGAAGAAAGCTATATTCCCCATAATGTCATTGGGATACAGTACATAGAATCAGCAGACAGAATTGATTATTTAAACGACTTAATTCTTCAAAGAAATATGATTCAACAGTCTAACTGTCTAATGATCTATCGCTATTATGATAGTAATTTGGATTTAGAACGAGTTTGTGCGTATACCTTTACTCCAAAAGGTTTGAATAAAGTGAGAAATGCTATATGTAATCAGGATGACTCGGCTACTGGTATATTTGTTTTGATGAAGACTATGTACCGTTACAAAATAATAAAAGAATCACTAATTCAATTAAGCTTTAAAAAAATTAATGGAAGTTTAGTTAGGATGGAGCTACGAGAGATTAAGGGAGCAAAACAAAAGGACTTGTGTAAGAGATTTTTTTATAAGCACAAGTCCGATCCTTATTACTATCCTTGAGGAGAAGAAGAAAATGAAGCTTATTCCACAGTTGCGTTTGATTGTTGGAGAGTTAGATTATTGTTGTCTTGTACTTGATTTTGTTGCTTAGCAAAAAAGTTTCGTACTGGGACATTTATATAAAAGAACATGCCTATAATGAAAATCGAGAAAGCCCACCCTGCGATTTGCTTATATATCAACATGCCGCCATAACCATCAATTCCGTATTTTTGGAGTAGGTATACTGTTAACCCTGCCATAAAAAGTCCTCTGATGATAAAAATTACCTGAATAAATTGAAACCATTTAAAGATTCCTTTTTGAAAAAATAATGCTCTGCTGTCCATTCGTGCATAACCTTGCAAATATACAAAATCAACAGCAAAATATAAAGAAAGAGGACGCTTAATTATTAGCGTAACAATATAAAGAAATGTATAAAAGAGACTTAGATATACACCATTCCAAATCATTTGCTCTGCTGAACCTGATAGCAAATTAACCGTCGTACCTAGTGCTAGTGAGCTTAAGATGAATAAGCCCGTAATGTTAAATTGCTTATCTAAAATAAAGCGGTAAATGGTATAAACAATTCCAGGAATAGTTGAAATCAGCATTGCTGTATAATCACCTAAAGGCTCTCTACTAAAATTCCATATAACATAAGGTAATACTGCATAAAAAACCAACTCTAATAAAATTAATCTTTTGCTTGTGCGTTGTTTTTTCACCATTTTCCCCTCCAGCTCTATTAAGCTTACACCTATTATATTTATAGAGGTTTAAACTACCTATTTCGCCCAATAGTTTAACAAGCTAAAACATTTTTCTTAAACTAAATTGCTACGCTATTTTAATGACTGAATAATCAGACGTTTAATTCTATTATACTACATTTGCAAATGGTATTTTCAACCAAATTCAAATTATAAAACTACTTTAAAAAACAGGTTTTTAACGTTACCTATAATTCATATATATATAGTAAAAACTAATAGGAGTAGAAATCATTGGACAAACAAAATAGCAGATATAGATGGGTTGTATTTGTTTCTGTATTATTTACTTATTTGTTAATGGCGAGTCAGCGTACCGCCCCAGGACTGATTACAGACCAATTGATGCGAGATTTTAATGTAACAGCATCAACGATTGGGTTATTGACGAGTATACAATTTTTTGTCTACACGAGTTTGCAAATTCCGATGGGGATTTTAGCGGATCGATATGGACCAAATTTTTTTCTAATTATTGGAGCTACTCTTACAGGTTTAGGGACAATTGTTTATAGTTTAGGTACACATGAAATTGTCCTGTTTTTTGCCAGAATACTAACTGGGGTCGGGGATGCGACCATATGGGTTAACATGGTGCTAATTTTGGCTCAATGGTTTCATACAAAGGAATTTGTTCGATTAATTGGCCTGGCGGGCATGACGGGAAGTCTTGGTTTCTTATTGGCGACAGTACCATACTCCACATGGATACTTTTATATGGTTGGAGAGTAACATTTTTCTCAGTGGGACTACTATTATGTTTGTGTGGCATTCTCCTTTATTTTGTACTTGTAAAAAAGAGGAAACAAATTTTTGGAGATGTGCAAGTAGTTGAAACAGCAAAGGTGCAACGTGAAAAAACATCAGTTTTACTACGAAGAATATTTTCAAATCCGCAAGCGTGGGCTCTATTCTTTTGTCATTTTGGGGTTGTCGGCGGTTATGTAGGGTTTATCAGTTCGTGGGCTGTACCATACGGGATGAATATGTATGAAATGACTCGTTCAGATGCTAGCCAGCTGATAATGGTCGGTCTTATTGGGGCACTTATTGGAGCACCTCTAGCTAGTTGGATTTCAAGCCGGTTAGAAACAATTAAAAAACCGTATATTGTTGTTCATATCATTGTTTTATTAGGGTGGTTTTCTTTCCTTTTATGTAATGCTCTTCCTTCCTTTTTCTTTCTAATTATTATTTTCTTTATCATTGGCTTTGGATATGGAGCAAGTGCATTAACTTTTGCAGCTGTACGTCAATCTTTTAAACTTGAAGAATCAGGGATTGTTTCAGGGATTGCTAATACAGGCGGCTTTCTAAGTGCTGTATTGCTACCTATCATTTTTGGATATATATTAGATCATTTTCAATCAACTTCAGGAAATCTATTTGATGGATATTACTATGGTTTCATCACGCCAGTTATCTTCTCCATCGTTGGTTTGATTGGAGTGATTTTATTTAAGGAAAAACGTCAAAGTGTAAATAAGAATAATGAGCAGGGGTAGAGCATGGAAGCAAAGCAACCATTCTTTGCTTCTGTTTTTTATGCCTTTACTAACCTGATTTACAGGGTATAGGCTCATCACCAAAAGTTGTGGATGACATTTGTTAAACGTATACCTTGTATATAAGTTGATTGGAGTGGAGGCTGGGCGACTCCTTGGGGATTAGCGATAGAGGAACGAAGGCTAAAACCATCACGTCCTGTGATAACGCCTTCGTGACCAACATCGTGTTGGCCCGAGATCCTGCAGCGAAGCGAAGCGGCTCATCGGACGCCCCCAGGAAGCTCTGCTCTGTGCGAAAGCGAAGCGACAGCAAATGTTTTATCTGTGCGAAAGCGAAGCGACAGCAACAACAAAGCGCCCAGCCGGAACGGAAATCAAACACACGTTTTGGTGAAGAGCCAGGGTATATAAAAACAGTAAGATGTTAGGTATAATTATTATAGAAGAAAAGAAAAATTAGGATTAGATTAAATCTAGTATAGAAGGGGGAGAAAACTTAAATTGACAAATAATAATAAAACGGTTATCCGTTCAATGGATATTTTAAATTTATTTATCGATCATACTGAACTGTCATTTCAAGAGGTAATTGAGTTATCAGGAATCCCTAAAACCTCTGCTTTCCGTATGTTGAAATCTTTCGAGGAAATGGAATTTTTAGAAAAGGGAACTGATGCAAAATATAGATTAGGTATTCTCTTCCTAAAATTTGGACATTTAGTATCAACGCGCCTAGATGTGCGAAAAATTGCAGAACCAATTATGAATAAGTTACATAATGATGTAAAAGAAGCGATTAATTTAATCGTTCGTGATGGTGATGATGCTGTTTATATCGATAAAATAGATACGAAGCAAAAAGTTCGACTCTACACTGCAATTGGTAGAAAAAGTCCTCTTTATGCAGGGGCATGCCCTCGTGCTGTATTATCCTTTTTACCGGATGCAGACATCAAGGAATATCTCGAATCGGTAGAACTTAAATCATTTGCAATGGGGACGATTACTGAAAAGGAAAAGCTTTTTGAAACAATTATGCAGGCTAGAGAACTTGGTTATACAATCAGTCATTCAGAATTAGAAGATTATACATCTGCTGTTGCAGCACCGATTTACGATCATAAAGGAGACGTCGTTGCAGCAATGAGTATTGCGGGACTAGAAAGCAATTATCGAGGGGAAAACGTTGAAATCTTCGTCGATAAACTTAAGAAGGCTACCGCAGAGATTTCTAAACAATTGGGGTATGAACAGCTTTAAAAAATGGGTAATCTCAAAAGTCTTTTGAGATTACCCATTTTGCGCTGGAATTGCTAAGTGTTTGGAAAATTTCACTATCTAAATAATCGAATTTTGGACGATTGAATAGCCTCTACAAAGTTGCTATACCCTTTTTAAACGGAGCCCAAATGCTAATTCTTTTAGTTTTCTTTCTTGCTGTATTAATGCCAATTGAGCTTCTTCTAGAGTGACCTCTTTAAAATAGACTCGACCATTTGCTTGCATTTGTGCTAATGATGGTAAATCAGCAGAAATCACTTGAGCTATTTTAGGATATCCGCCAGTTGTTTGACGATCTGCCATTAAAATAATAGGTTTCCCATTGGAGGGCACTTGAATTGTTCCAAATGTAACCCCTTCGGATAATAATTCGAATGGCTCTTTTAATTGTATATCCTCTCCTTCTAATCGATAGCCCATTCGATCTGAGTGTGTTGTGATGATGTAAGGCGTTGAAAGGAATGTTTTTAAACTCTCCTCATCGAAATGCTGATATTCAGAGCCTCTTATGAAGCGGATTGTTTGCGTTTTTTTAAATGTAACAAAGGAAGTGTAATCAGCTGACCAAGAAAGGTTCGTTGGTTCTTTTTTTAATTGTTTAAAAAGATTCTCTCCTAACTCTGATCGTCTATCTAATTCAAAGACATCATTCTTCAGCAATTTTCTTCCTTGAAATCCTCCAATTCCTGCACGTATGTAAG
>Ga0209025_1001531_pt1 | contig 29557 bp, 32 predicted proteins | sample AraplaMF_Col_mLB_FD_184256 | JGI IMG/M metagenome (GOLD analysis project Ga0209025, IMG submission 184256) | Arabidopsis root microbial communities from the University of North Carolina, USA - plate scrape MF_Col_mLB (SPAdes) (version 2) | ecosystem: Host-associated > Plants > Roots > Endosphere... | reverse complement strand
ATATAAATTACTATAATAACAAACGAATAAAGGCAAAACTAAAAGGCATGAGTCCGGTACAATACCGAGCTCATGCCCTCAAAGCAGCCTAACGAAATAAATTGTCTAACTTTATGGGTTCACTACAAAATTAGTTGGGTGTTTTTTTCTTACTCATAATCTGCAAGTATTTCATTTATGGTTAACAATAAACAATGATAAATAAATAATCCAATAAGTAAACTTGGGAAGCCAATTCGGTCGCCTTCATCGGTCGGAACAAGCTTGCGTGTTAATTCATAATTGATAAATACATCAGCTAAATCAGATAAATAGTCTTCGTTATCTGAAGTGGTGGAAACGATGACTAGTCCAATAGATGAATCTGACAGGTTTTTAGCAATTTCAATTGCCTCTAAATCATCTGTTTTTCTTGTAAATAAAAGCACTCTATCAACAGTTGATAAGATCTGAATTTCTCCATTTATAAATAGAGGTTCAATTGATTTGATTTGATCTGCACCATAAACAACTTCTGAACTGATACCGTTAAATTCTTTCGTACCATGAACAAAAACCTTACCTTCACCAATCATTGCTTGTGCTAGAAAGCGGGCAGCATCTTCAAATACTTCTTCATTCTTTAAAATCTTTTGAAAAACACCGGTAAGTTGTGTTGTAAAAATTTTTAACATTTATTAAACTCCTCTTAAAAATGTATGTTCTAACCATTATACTGTAACTAGAGGTTAACATAAAATTTAACAGAATTAATTTATTGTAAAATTTTATAAAAATATGCAGGAAAATAGGACATCTAAATAGAATGTAAAAATTTAGGGGATTTTGTATTTTTAGGAAATCTATCTTGGTTAAGGAAGGTGGTACTAATTTTGGGAATTAAATTATTAATTGTAGATGATCAGTACGGAATTCGTTTATTACTACATGAAATTTTCAAAAAAGAAGGCTATGAAGTGTTTCAAGCTGCGAACGGTTTTCAAGCAATCGATATTGTTATAAAAGATTGTCCCGACTTAGTTATTCTTGATATGAAAATACCAGGTATGGATGGAGTAGAAATTTTAAAACGAATTAAAGAAATCAACAAGGAAATTAAAGTCATTTTAATGACTGCTTACGGTGAGTTAGATATTATTGAAGAAGCAAAAAAACTCGGTGCTCTTCGCTATTTTCCAAAGCCATTTGATATCGATGAAATTAAGAAAGTGGTTAGGGAGCATACTTCACAACCTCAAACTCTTAAGTAACTTAGCAGATGGCTAACAAACCATCTGCTTTTATTTTCTTTTGTAAGCGTTTTCGGAAAAAATGCATAAAATTGATTAAAAATAGACAAAATCAATTGAAATGTTACGATAATACGAACATTAGGTGATATTTGTTGTTTTTTCATAGCATTTTTTGTATTCTAAGTATGTGATATAAGTACCTAATAAATTACATAATATAGAGCATTTTGTGCATTCTATTCTTGTTAGTAAATTTATAGGTACAGTAATTAAATATATATAAATGGTTAGAAGGAGGGCTTGTGATGCCTTTAGTATCTATGACTGAAATGCTTAACAAAGCAAAAGAAGGTAAATATGCAGTTGGTCAATACAATATCAATAACTTAGAATGGACTTATGCTATTCTTACTGCTGCTGAAAGAGAACAATCTCCAGTAATCCTTGGTGTATCTGAGGGTGCAGCAAAGTATATGGGCGGATTTAATACTGTTGTAAAAATGGTAGAAGGTCTATTAATTGATTTAAAAGTAACTGTGCCAGTTGCAATTCACTTAGATCACGGTTCTAGCTTTGACGCATGTAAAGCAGCTATTGATGCTGGATTTACATCTGTTATGATTGATGCTTCTCATGATCCTTTTGAACAAAATGTTGAAACAACTAAAAAAGTTGTTGAATATGCACATTCAAAAGGTGTTTCTGTTGAAGCTGAGTTAGGAACTGTTGGTGGACAAGAAGATCATGTTATTGGTGATATTATCTATGCTAACCCAGCAGAATGTAAAGAATTAGTAGAGCGTACTGGTATTGATTGCCTTGCTCCAGCACTAGGTTCTGTTCATGGACCTTACAAAGGCGAACCAAAATTAGGTTTCGATGAAATGGAACAAATCGGTAAAGAAACAAATGTACCATTAGTATTACATGGTGGAACAGGTATCCCTACTGACCAAATTCAAAAGGCAATTGCACGCGGAACTGCTAAGATTAACGTTAATACTGAAAATCAAATTGCATTCAATAAAGCTGTTCGTGAATTCGTTGCTAATGATGCAAAGCAATATGATCCTCGTAAAGTTCTTGGACCAGGTCGTGAAGCAATCATCGCAACTGTTTCTGGAAAAATTCGTGAATTCGGTACTAGCAACAAAGCATAATTTTTCACTATTTAAACTGAATATCTAATATTCTTAACAATCAAAACCGTCTAAATTAATTTAGGCGGTTTTATTTTTCACTAATTTAAACAATAAGACTTGATGATATTAGATAAAAATGAGTAGAATTAGGAGTAGAGTAAAAAAAGATTCCAAATACGTATTATTTCAACTATTTTATGACTGTCCTTCTTTGCAAAAACCTTCTAAGGTTAAATAATATGTACTAGAAATATATTTTGTTAAATGTGTACAAGCAAAGTTATTTCTTCCGTTAACAGAAAGTGACCTAATAATATTTTAAGGGAATATCAAAATTCGCAAACATCAAATTGAAAGCGTATTTAAGATTAAGTGAATAATGTTAATCAGGTTTGCGTCTAAAGTATAAACTTAGGTTAGAGAAATAGAAAATTGGAGAAAATAGGTAGAAGTTAATCGAGATTTGAGAAATACGATTTCTTACTTCTCTCCCTATTTTCTTCTGCTCAATAAGAAGGGAGTATGCTATGGAAAAGCTTGTAATAGAAGGCGGTATACCTTTAAAAGGGACAATTCGAGTTAGCGGTGCAAAAAATAGTGCAGTAGCATTAATTCCTGCGACAATATTAGCAAGTTCACCTGTAACACTTGAAGGTGTTCCTTCTATTTCAGATGTTAACACGTTATGTGACCTGTTAGAGGAAATTGGCGGTAACGTAGACATGTCTGATGAAAAAATAATGATAGACCCACGAAATATGGTTGCCATGCCACTTCCGAGTGGAAAAGTTAAAAAACTTAGAGCATCATATTATTTAATGGGTGCAATGTTAGGTAGATTTAAGCAAGCGGTTATTGGTTTACCAGGTGGATGTTATCTTGGACCAAGACCTATCGATCAGCATATAAAAGGTTTTGAAGCACTCGGGGCAAAAGTAACAAATGAACAAGGTGCAATTTATTTGCGAGCAGAAGAGCTAAAAGGTGCTAGAATTTATTTAGATGTAGTAAGTGTAGGAGCAACAATAAATATCATGCTAGCGGCAGTTTTAGCTAATGGTAGAACTGTTATTGAGAATGCTGCAAAAGAGCCTGAAATTGTTGATGTAGCTACTTTGTTGACAAGTATGGGTGCTAGAATTAAAGGTGCAGGTACAGACGTTATTCGAATTGATGGAGTAGAGTCGTTATCTGGTTGTACTCATACGATTATTCCAGATCGAATTGAAGCCGGTACTTATGCTGTTTTAGCTGCTGCTACTGTGAAAGATGGGGACAAAGTTGTTGTTGATAATGTTATTCCTCATCATTTAGAGTCTCTTATTGCAAAAATGAGAGAAATGAATATCGAAATTGATACAAATGATGATCAAATTATCGTAACTGGAACAAATAAACCTTTAAAATCTGTCGATATTAAAACATTGGTTTATCCAGGTTTTCCGACAGACCTTCAACAACCTTTTTCTGTATTGTTAACAAAAGCAAATGGTACAGCTGTTATCACAGATACCATTTATGGTGCTCGCTTTAAGCATATCGATGAGCTTAGAAGAATGAGTGCAGCAATTAAAGTTGAAGGAAGTACTGCGATTATTTCGGGACCGATTGATTTACAAGGTGGTCGTGTAAAAGCAAGTGATTTAAGGGCTGGAGCTGCTCTAGTTATTGCTGGACTTATCGCTGAAGGTAAGACAGAGCTAACAGGCTTAGAGCATGTAGATAGAGGCTATGAAGACTTAGTTGAAAAGCTGTTAGGATTAGGGGCAAACGTTTGGCGAGTTCAGCTAACGAAGCAAGAGTTGGAACAATTAAAAAACGCTTAAAAAGTTATCTACATATCCTGGATTTCTAAAACGAAAAATAGATATGTTTAAATAATATTTGTGTTTGTGAAGTCGTCGCATCATTTCAATCGAAGTATATAATAGCAAAGCTATCCTTTGTCTTTGACTAGTTATTGATGATTAGAAAATGAATAAGTGACAATACATTTCTTATAAGGGGGAGTTAGAAGTGGAGAGAAGTTTATCAATGGAGTTAGTACGTGTTACTGAGGCAGCAGCACTCGCTTCTGCAAAGTGGATGGGTCTTGGAAAAAAAGATGAGGCCGATGATGCAGCAACAACTGCAATGCGTGATGTTTTTGATACCATTCCAATGAAAGGTACAGTTGTCATTGGAGAAGGTGAAATGGATGAAGCACCAATGCTTTATATTGGTGAAAAACTTGGGAATGGATATGGTCCAAGAGTGGATGTAGCAGTTGATCCTCTTGAAGGAACAAATATCGTAGCATCTGGTGGATGGAACGCTTTAGCTGTAATTGCAATTGCTGATCATGGTAATCTATTACATGCTCCTGATATGTATATGGAGAAAATCGCTGTAGGTCCTGAAGCTGTAGGGAAAATAGATATTAATGCTTCGGTACTTGAAAACCTTACGGCCGTTGCTGAGGCAAAAGGAAAAAATATAAATGAAGTTGTAGCAACTGTATTAAATAGAGAACGTCATGCTAAGTTAATTGAGGAAATCCGTGAAGCTGGAGCTCGAATCAAATTAATTAATGATGGTGATGTAGCAGGAGCAATTAATACTGCGTTCGATCATACAGGCGTTGACATATTATTTGGTAGTGGCGGGGCTCCTGAAGGGGTAATTTCAGCTGTTGCATTAAAATGCCTAGGTGGAGAACTTCAAGGTAAGCTATTACCTCAAAATGAAGAAGAAATTGCTCGTTGTAAACGAATGGGTATAGAAGATCCAGACCGAGTATTATACATGGACGACCTAGTAAAAGGTGATGACGCAATCTTTGCAGCTACAGGTGTAACTGATGGTGAATTATTAAGAGGTGTACAATACAAAGGGAATGTTGGAACAACTCATTCATTAGTAATGCGCGCAAAATCAGGTACTGTTCGCTTCGTAGATGGACGTCATAGTTTAAACAAAAAACCGAACTTAGTTATCAAGTAAGAATCACAACATTTCTTAATAAGGTTCCTTTCTAAAGAGTGAAGATGATTAGAACGGAAGGTGCGAGACTTCTGTAGGAACATAGGTACAGGTGAGACCACGTGGCGCGTTTGCGCCGAGGAGGTTCAGCGACCGCCCTACGGAAAGTGAGCATCCTGGAGTAGAAATCTAGAATATCCATATTTAATCGCAACAATGTTTATGAAAAAAGCCTTTAAAAATGAAATATTAATTTACTAGCATAATAACTCTTTCCTATATTTACCAAAGGAAAGAGTTATTACTTGTATTAATAGAAAAATAGTTGGCATAAAAAACCCTTTCGAATTATAATCTCAATAGATAGTAAACCTATTAATTCTAATTACTTAGAATATTTTTAGGGGAAAAGGTTACACTAAAGAATAAATTACTTTATGTAAGTTTCCTTCAAAAAACCTTCTAAATAACCTTCCGAATTAAGAAATTCCTAAAATGAATGAAAAAAAGTAAAGAGTGGTGTTGTATGAGTTTAACAATCTCTGCATTAGAAAATATGAAATTAAAAGATTTGTATGAACATGCGAAAGTAATGAAAATTTCGTATTACAGCAAATTAACAAAAAAGGAATTAATATTTGCCATCCTTAAAGCGCAGGCTGAAAAAGATGGATTATTATTCATGGAAGGTGTACTTGAAATTATACCTTCAGAAGGCTACGGTTTCTTACGCCCAATAAATTATTCACCGAGTTCGGAGGATATTTATATTTCTGCATCTCAAATTCGCCGATTTGATATGCGAAATGGAGATAAAGTTTCCGGAAAAGTTCGTCCACCAAAAGAAAATGAAAGATATTTTGGATTGCTACAAGTAGAAGCGGTTAATGGTGATGATCCTGAAAATGCAAAAGAACGAGTTCATTTTCCAGGCTTAACTGCTTTATATCCAAACAGACAAATGAAGCTTGAAACATCCCCTGCGAAGTTTTCAACTAGGATCATCGATATGATTGCCCCAGTAGGATTTGGACAACGTGGATTAATTGTTGCACCTCCAAAGGCAGGTAAGACGGAATTATTAAAAGAAATCGCAAATAGTATTACAACAAACCATCCGGATGCAGAGCTAATTGTGTTACTTATTGATGAACGACCTGAAGAAGTAACAGATATTGAGCGTTCTGTTAAAGGTGATGTTGTCAGTTCTACATTTGATGAAACACCTGATAGTCATATAAAAGTAGCAGAATTAGTGCTTGAGCGCGCAATGAGACTTGTTGAACATAAAAAAGATGTAATTATTTTAATGGATAGTATTACTCGTCTTGCACGCGCTTACAACCTAGTCATTCCACCAAGTGGACGTACATTATCTGGGGGGATTGACCCAGCTGCATTCCATCGTCCTAAGAGATTTTTTGGAGCAGCTCGTAACATCGAGGAGGGTGGTAGCTTAACAATATTAGCTACGGCATTAATCGATACAGGTTCTCGAATGGATGATGTAATTTACGAGGAATTTAAAGGTACTGGTAATATGGAACTTCATCTAGATCGTTCTTTAGCAGAACGAAGAATCTTCCCAGCGATTGATATTCGTCGCTCTGGTACTCGTAAAGAAGATCTGTTAATACCAAAAGATCATCTGGACAAGCTATGGTTAATGCGTAAAACAATGTCAGATATACCTGACTTCGTTGAACGTTACTTCAGAATGATGCGTCAAACAAAAACAAATGAAGAATTTTTTAATACAATGACCGAGGAAAGTAAAAAAACGCCAGTTTCAAATAAATACTAGTTGGTAAATATAAGCATCCTATTCAAAAAATAGTGGGTTGCAATCTCCCGGGTTAGTTGCTATAATTTCATTTGTATGTGAAATATAAATTATGTGGAATACACATGATTTTTATAACTCTGATTTCAAGGATTTCAGGGCGGAAGGAGATGAAAAACATGAAAGCAAATATTCATCCTGATTACAAGAAAGTCGTGTTTATGGATATTAACACTGGCTTCAAATTTTTAAGCGGATCAACAAAATATTCTAGCGAAACAATCGAATGGGAAGATGGTAACACTTACCCTCTTATCAAAGTTGAGGTTTCTTCTGATTCTCACCCATTCTACACTGGTCGTCAGAAATTTGCTAACGCTGCAGGACGTGTTGAACGTTTCAACAAAAAATACGGCCTTAAGTAATATTGATGAAAAGCAGGCGAGTTATTGCTACTTTGCCTGCTTTTTTTACGCATTTATGGTCAAATAACTTAAATATTTCATTCAAAATAGAAGAATTTTAATATAGATTAAACGAAAATTACACTGAAGATGTTAAATCATAAATTTCGGTGGAATGAACAAAAAAAATTCCAATTAGACATAGTACTGATTTAGAAAGGTGAGACTTTTAATGTTTATGATGAGAAAAAATGGTTGGATTGAAATGATTTGCGGTAGTATGTTTTCAGGTAAATCAGAGGAGCTGATCCGCCGTGTTCGTCGTACACAGTTTGCAAAACAAAGTTGTGTAACATTTAAACCTTCGATTGATAATAGATATAGTGAAGTAGAAGTGGTGTCTCACACAGGCATGAAAGTACCTGCTTATGCAGTATCACATTCATCTAATATACTTAAATATGTAACAGAAGAAGTTGAAGTAGTAGCGATAGATGAGATTCAATTTTTTGACGATGAAATCGTGTCTATTGTTCAACAGCTAGCGAATATGGGGAAAAGAGTAATCTGTGCAGGCCTTGATCAAGATTTTAGAGGATTACCATTCGGTAAAGTACCTGAGCTTATGGCGATTGCTGAGCATGTAACAAAATTAAATGCAGTATGCGCTTCATGTAGTTCACCAGCCAGTAGAACTCAACGTTTAATTAATGGCAAACCGGCTCTATTCGAAGATCCTATTATTTTAGTTGGAGCTTCAGAATCGTACGAACCAAGATGCCGCCACTGTCACGAAGTTCCTACAAAAACTACACAACCAGAACCAGCCTTCCAAAATCAAAATGACTAAGATACACTTGCTTGAAAATAAAGATTTTTGACAATATACTAAAGAAGTGGGGAAGCGGGCAATAACATAGAATGGAAGCGAATCCCAACTAAGATTCGCTGATTAAAATATACATTAAGTAACTATTTAAGACGAAATTGTCGAGGTGAAAGATATGTTTGATCGTTTGCAAGCAGTAGAAGATCGCTATGATAAATTAAATGAACTACTTAGTGATCCTGAGATTATTAATGATTCAAAAAAATTACGTGAATATTCAAAAGAGCAATCTGATATTCAAGAAACAGTTGATGCATATCGTCAATATAAATCAGTAAAAGAGCAAATTAAAGACGCAAAAACAATGCTTGAAGATAAGCTTGATGCAGATATGCGCGAAATGGTAAAAGAAGAATTAAATGAACTTGAAGCTGAATCGAAAGACCTTGAAGAGCAATTAAAAGTACTTTTAATACCAAAGGACCCAAATGATGACAAAAACGTTATTGTTGAGATCCGTGGCGCAGCTGGTGGAGATGAAGCGGCTTTATTTGCTGCAACTCTTTACAGAATGTACAGCCGTTTTGCTGAGGTAAATGGATGGAAAACAGAAATAATCGAGGGTAACTATACGGAGCTAGGTGGCTTCAAAGAGATTATCTTTATGATTAATGGTAAAGGCGCATTCTCAAAATTAAAGTTTGAAAATGGTGCACACCGAGTTCAGCGTGTTCCTGAAACAGAATCAGGCGGACGTATTCATACATCAACTGCAACAGTTGCTGTCTTACCAGAAGCAGAAGAAGTTGAGATTGAAATCCATGATAAAGATATTCGTGTAGATACATTTGCGTCTAGTGGACCTGGAGGACAATCAGTAAATACGACGATGTCTGCGGTTCGTTTAACACATATTCCAACAAATACTGTTGTATCATGTCAAGACGAAAAATCACAAATTAAAAATAAAGAAAAAGCAATGAAAGTTCTTCGTGCAAGAGTTTATGATAAATTCCAACGAGAAATCCAGGCAGAGTACGACCAAAATCGTAAACAAGCTGTAGGTACAGGCGATCGTTCTGAGCGTATTCGTACTTATAACTTCCCACAAAACCGTGTTACTGACCATCGAATTGGATTAACAATTCAAAAACTTGATCAAATCGTCGAAGGTAAGATTGACGAAATCATAAATGCATTAATTATGGATGATCAAGCAAAAAGAATGGAACAAAGTCAATAATGACAACGAAGATATACGAAGCCCTAAAATGGGCTTCTTCTTTTTTACAAAAACATGGTCGAGATGAAAATGTGGGCGAAATTACGTTACAGCATATTTTAGATTGCAATCGTACGCAATTACTCATGAATATGAGAGAAGAATTACTTGAAAACCAATGGGTTCAATTCCAAGATATGTTGACGAAACATATTGAAGGGCAACCGATTCAGTATTTAATTGGTTACGAATATTTTTATGGTAGAAAGTTTTTGGTAAATGAAGAAGTATTAATTCCGAGACCAGAAACAGAAGAATTAGTAGAAGGTGTTCTTCATCGAATTAATCAGCTTTGGGAGAAAACCGAAAAACTTGAGCTTGTAGATGTTGGGACAGGTAGTGGGGCGATTGCAATCTCCCTTGCACTTGAGAACAATCAATTAATGGTTCATACTGTTGATATTGCTGAAGAGTCAATTAAGGTTGCTAAACAGAATGCACAAGAATTACATGCGAATGTAAACTTTATACACAATGATTTATTAAATTACTTCATTGAAGAAAATAAAAAAGTAGATATCGTCGTTTCAAATCCACCATATATCCCTCACGAAGATTGGTTACAGTTAGATGATGTAGTGAAAGACCACGAACCTTATAGAGCTTTAGTAGGTGGGGAAGATGGATTGGATTTTTATCGCCGATTTGCAGAGGACTTACCAAAAGTACTACGCGAAAAGGCACTGGTTGCTTTTGAAGTGGGTGTTGGTCAAGGAGAGCCGGTAGCGTCGATACTGAAGGCTGCATTTCCAACGAGTGATGTTGATGTTGTGTTTGATATAAATGGTAAAGACCGCTTGGTATATATGATGAAATAACAAACTTATTTAATGATACTGGGACGAAAGTTGAGTGTGTAGATGACGAGTTTAAATGGTTGGATTGTATACAATGGACATGTGACATCTTCAAAATTTATGGATTTATTTATTGAATTGCAAGGAATATGCGCTAACAAAGGCTTAATTACAACTTTAATAAAACATAATGAATTAATCCCTGTAATTGATAAGGGAAGAGCGATTTTAAAAGGTAAATATGAAGATGAAAAGCCAGATTTTATTATTTATTGGGATAAAGATACAGCTTTAGCACGCCATTTAGAAATTATGGGTTTTAAAGTATATAATTCAGCTCTTGCGATAAAGAACTGCGATAATAAATCATTAACGTATCAAATTTTATCTGAATATGAAATACCTATGCCAAAAACAATTAATGCGCCTTTAGTATATCCAAGCTGTAAAGTGAATGATTTTAGTCTCTATGATACTGTGGAGCAAGAATTAGGCTACCCATTTGTTTTAAAGGAATCCTATGGTTCTTTTGGAATGCAAGTTTATCTAATTCATAATCGAGATGAGTTTTTACAAAAAGTTGAGGAATTGCAGTATGTCCCACATCTATATCAGGAGTTTATTGAAACGAGTAAAGGTAGAGATATGAGACTATACGTTGTTGGTGATCGAGTTGTTGCTTCAATGATACGTAGTTCTGAAACAGATTTTAGAGCAAATGCGGAACTCGGAGGAAATGCAGCTGCATATGAACCAACTGAAGCACAAAAAGATCTAGCGTTAAGATGTGCAAAAATACTAGGAGTAGATTTCGCAGGAATCGATTTATTATTTGCTGAAAATGATGAAGCGATTGTATGTGAAGTAAATTCAAATGCACATATGAAGGCGATTATGAAATGTACGGGAATCAATGTCGCAGAGTTAATAATAGATTATATCAAAAAAGATCTGTTAAGAAACAAAACAAAAGAACATAAAAAATCGACTGTAAGATTAGCGATTAATCCAGAAAAGTAATCAAAAAATAGAATAGTAGTGTTTAAGAATTAGTAGTTTTGTCTACACTGTTTGCTAGAGGGACGGTGGAGAGACAATGAAAACTAAAAATAAAACAAAAATTACTTATAAGATTATATCTTTATTTATCATATTATTGATTAGTTCGTTGGTATTGGTGCCACTTCAAGATACAAATGCAAAAGGTAACGAAATGGTCGTTATTCCTAAAAAGGCCGTTCGATTAAGAATTTTAGCTAATAGTGATTCTAGTGAGGATCAAGCACTTAAACGTAAAGTTAGAGATGAAGTTAATGCACAAATAAATACATGGGTAAAAGACTTAGTTAGTTTTGAAGAAGGTCAAAAGGTTATTCAGAGCCATATTCCTGAGCTAGAGAAAACTGTTGAACGTGTAATTAAGGAAGAAGGATCAAATCAAACTTTCACAATCACATATTCAAAAAAAGTTAAGTTTCCAACAAAGTTATACGGTAGTTTTTTATATCCAGCTGGTAATTATGAAGCTGTACTAATTAAACTTGGTGCAGGTCAAGGAGCTAACTGGTGGTGTGTATTATTTCCACCATTATGTTTCTTAGATTTCTCAAATGGAGACGCGACAATTAACTCACTTCAAGCGCAACAAAAGGTTGAAAAAGAAACGGAAATTGAAAATGATTCGGAAAAAGGTAAAGGTTTTGCTTATACCCAAGAAGAGAAACGTACAGAGACATTAAGTTTAACTCAAGAGAATAATCAAGTTGAAGAAGTTTCTGCTTTACCTAAAGAAGAACCAAAAGAAGACATAAAAGTAGAAAGCTTTTTTGTACAAATGATTAAACAATTATTTTAGTTCTAGTAATCTCCCTGTGTGCATAAAGTATTACAAGCATATTAGGGAGGTTATTTTATTGAAGATACGCTCGTCATTACCGGAAGATTTTGAAACAATCTTTTCTTTTTTAGGACAAGCAGGGCTCTCAACTACTGGACTCCAAGAACAACAGGAATCCTTTTTCATATTGGAAGATGAAGTTGGAGAAGCAAAAGCAGTCATAGGTTATGAACAAAGTGGTAATGAAGCACTATTAAGATCTCTAGTTGTTGCACCTACCATTTATTCACAGCATATGGTACTCTTTTTACAAAGTGTACTAGAGAAATTAAGTGAAGAAATGATAACTCATGTATACTTATTAACAAGACAAAATGTAGTTCAGGATTTATTCCTTTTATTAGGTTTTCAACAAACGGATGAAGCTGATGTTTCGGAAAATATTAAAGAAATGCAGCATTTTCAAAATACAATCAAAAACGAGAATGTATTAGTATATCAAAAAGAACTATACACAAAGTTATCCACAAATTAGCAAGTTTTATCCACAATTTGTGGATAAAACTTGCTTTTCATTCTTTGGGTATTGTCTAATTTTGTAAAATATACACTATTATTCGCTCTAAAGAGAGGTGTTACACATGGAAACAAAATTATGGTATGTGGATAATCCTGTGAATAAAGATGGAATTTACCCACAGATTGTGGATGCAGCGAAAAAATTGCAATTAGGACAAGTTGTTGCTTTTCCAACTGAAACAGTTTATGGATTAGGAGCAAATGCTTTTTCTGACGAAGCCGTACAGCGAATTTTTCAAGCAAAAGGAAGACCAAGTGATAATCCATTAATCGTACATATAGCAAAAGAACAACAACTAGTTGAACTTGTTGAAGATATTCCTGTTGACGCTAAGAAGTTAATGGAAGCATTTTGGCCAGGACCTTTGACGATTATTTTAAAAAGTAAAGAGAATGTTTCTAAATTTGTAACTGCAGGATTATCATCGGTGGGTGTCAGAATGCCAGATCATCCTGTCGCTCTAGCGCTTATTGAAGCAAGTGATTTACCAATAGCTGCGCCAAGTGCAAATACATCTGGGAAACCAAGTCCTACATCAGCGAAGCATGTGTTTGAAGATTTAAATGGACGGATAGCTGGAATCGTAGATGGGGGTAGTACAGGCGTTGGTGTGGAATCAACTGTAATAGATTGTACTCAAGAAGTGTTCACGATCTTAAGGCCAGGAAGCATAACACCCGAAATGATTCGGAAAATCATTTCTAATGTGGAGATTGATCCTGCAACAATAAATGAAACAGAGGCACCGAAATCCCCTGGTATGAAATATAAACATTATGCTCCAAATGCAGAAATGCACCTTGTTCAAGGAAGCATTGGATTTATTAACAAACTTATACACAAAAATCAATTAGATGGAAAACGTGTGGGAGTGTTAACAACTGAGGAAAATAAATTACAATACAATGCGGAAGTTGTTCTAGCCTGTGGAAAACGTAATGAATTAGAAACAGTTGCAGCATCGCTATACGATTGTATCCGTCAATTTAATGAACAGAATGTGGATATAATTTATTGTGAGACGTTTCCATACGAAGGGATTGGTATTGCGATTATGAACAGGTTGTGGAAAGCTTGTGGACACTCTGTTATTACTGAATAAATAAAATTTATTATTAATGATTTCCCTCATATGTATTATTGGACGTGCATATCTTTGTAGTAGCAAGTCCTAGGAGGGGAAGCATGAATAGCTCATTAATCGATGAAATGATTACATTAACCATTATGGGATCTGCGCTAGGATTAGATGCATTCTCTGTTGGCTTAGGAATGGGAGTCATTCAACTTAAATTTAAACAAATTATTAATATAGGTTTAGTTATTGGGTTATTTCATGTAATTATGCCCCTTTCAGGAATGGCGATAGGGTACGAGCTATCCGAAAATTTTGGTCGAATAGCCGTAGTTATTGGCGGAATATTGTTGATGGGTATTGGATTTCATATGATTTATTCAACCTTATTTGGTAAGGAAGAAAATAAATTTTCACCAACTGGAGCTGGTTTACTCCTTTTTGCATTTAGTGTGAGTGTAGATAGTTTTTCAGTGGGGATAAGTTTAGGGACATTTGGAGCAAAAACATGGTTAACCATTTTACTATTTGGGATAATTAGTACACTCCTAACATGGGCAGGTTTACTTTTAGGTCGAAGAGTTGAACAAGAATTAGGAAAGTTTGGCGAGTTGCTTGGTGGTTCGTTTTTACTTGTCTTTGGAATTAAATTATTATTTTTCTCTTAATTGAAAATAAGGATGGTGAATTTGCTTAATGAATTCATCATCCTTTTTACTATTTATTGAATGAATCTGATATAAAAGAAGATTCTTTTAAAAAGAATGATCATTTAGATTTGATATCTTATAGAAGAAATGATTTATTGATAATATAAAGAGTATAAACGAATGAAAAATCTAACTTAAAATTTAATAGAGTTTGAACTAACTTGATGAATGAAGATGAAAGAGAGGAAATTTATGAAAAATATATTATTTGTTTGCACAGGTAACACTTGTAGAAGTCCAATGGCTGAGGCTCTTTTAAAACATTATGGAAAAGAAACTCATCAAGCGAAATCTGCGGGAGTATTTGCGATGCCAGGAGAAGGAGCCTCTCGAAATGCAATAACGGCGCTTGGCAAAAGAGGAATTGAAACTAATCACAGCTCACAACTGGTATCTATAGAATTACTAGATTGGTCTACAAATGTATTATCAATGACTTCTAGTCATAAACAGATGTTGATTTCTCATTTTCCACAATATAAAGATAAAATATATACATTGCATGAATACGTGAACGGAAATGAAAAGGATATATCAGACCCGTACAGCGGTTCATTAGAACGATATGAAAACACACTTAATGAACTTGAAGAATTAATTCAAAAAGTTGTTCGAAAATCTGAAGAGAATTGAAGTTAAACAGAAATTGAAATCATAATTAGATTGACCAAGTTTGAACATAATAGTGTAAGATAGAAGAGGAAGAAATTTACTTGTAAATGTAGCTAATGACAAGAAAAGTATGGGGGTAAAGCGAATGAAAGTAGCAATAGCATCTGATCACGGCGGAGTAAATATTCGTCAAGAAATTATGAACCTAATGGATGAAATGGGTCTTCAATATGAAGATTTTGGTTGTGAATGTGGTTCATCTGTAGATTACCCTGACTATGCGTTTCCAGTTGCACAAAAAGTTGCAAATGGAGAAGTAGATCGTGGAATTTTAGTTTGCGGAACAGGAATTGGAATGTCAATTGCTGCTAATAAAGTAAAAGGTATTCGTTGTGCATTAGTCCATGATACATTTAGTGCAAGAGCAACTCGTCAGCATAATGACAGCAATGTTTTAGCGATGGGTGAACGAGTAATTGGACCTGGATTAGCTAGAGACATTGCGCAATTATGGTTGACCACTGAATTTGAAGGCGGTCGACATGAAAATCGTGTAAATAAAATTAAAGAATTCGAAAAATAAATAAAAGATTACGAACACAGTCAAATTTTAATATCAAATATAGCCGCTAATCCAAAACTATCAATGTGAAGATTATCGGCTTTTTTATAATTACATAACTTTTCTATAAATTATTTAAGTTTCCGTGAAAGGAAGAATAGAATGAGTGAAGAATTGAGTTTAATAAGACACCAACTTTCAACGCTTTTGACTGAACTTCAGGAACAGGCAACATTATCAAATGAACATGTGCTAGTCATCGGATGCAGTACGAGTGAAGTAATCGGTAAAAAGATAGGAACTTCAGGAACATTGGAAGTAGCTGAGATTCTATTTAATACATTTAAAGATTTTCAAAATGAAACAGGTGTACAACTAGCATTCCAATGCTGTGAACATTTAAATAGGGCATTAGTGGTTCAAAAAATAACAGCTAAAAATTTATTACTAGATGAAGTGACTGTTACTCCTGTTCGAACAGCAGGTGGGGCGCTAGCATCCTATGCATATCGCCATCTAGAAAATGCTGTAATTGTAGAATTTATAAAAGCTGATACAGGGATAGATATTGGTGATACATTGATTGGAATGCATTTAAAACACGTAGCTGTTCCTTTAAGAACAAGTATTAAAGAGGTAGGACATGCTCATATTTCAGTTGCTAAAACTCGTCCGAAATTAATTGGAGGAGAAAGAGCAGTCTATTCACTAGAAGAGGAAATCAATCTTTAAGTTTAAGGTATCCGTTAAAAAGGGAGTTGGAGCGGATTCTAATTAATTAAATATTAAGGAGAATTAAGATAAATCATTTCATTCTATTATTAATCATGTTAAAATAAAATGGAATTCAGTCTTTTTTCGAATGATATTATATATTTATACTAATAATGTTCGTGTTTTATTAAAAGGGGGAAGTAGCCATGGAAAATTTAAAGAAGCAAGATCCATCAGTGTATGAAGCAATTCAGTTAGAACTAGGTAGACAACGTTCAAAAATCGAGTTAATTGCATCTGAGAATTTTGTAAGTGAAGCAGTTATGGAAGCTCAAGGTTCAGTATTAACTAATAAATATGCTGAAGGTTATCCAAGCAAACGCTACTATGGTGGATGTGAATATGTAGATATTGCTGAAAATATTGCAAGAGACCGTGCAAAAGAAATTTTTGGTGCTGAGCACGTAAATGTACAACCACATTCTGGTGCCCAAGCTAATATGGCAGTATATTTCACGATTTTAAAACATGGTGATACAGTATTAGGTATGAATTTATCACATGGTGGTCATTTGACACATGGTAGTCCAGTAAACTTTAGTGGACTTCAATATAATTTCGTTGAGTATGGTGTAGACCAAGATACTCAAGTAATTAACTATGATGTTGTATTAGAAAAAGCTCGAGAACATAAACCAAAATTAATAGTAGCTGGTGCTAGTGCTTATCCAAGAGCGATTGACTTCAAAAAATTCCGTGAAATTGCGGATGAAGTCGGTGCTTATTTAATGGTTGATATGGCGCATATCGCTGGTTTAGTAGCTACTGGTTTACATCAAAATCCAGTGCCATTTGCTGATTTTGTAACTACAACGACTCACAAAACATTACGTGGACCTCGTGGTGGAATGATTTTATGTAAAGAAGAGTTTGCAAAAGCTATTGATAAATCAATTTTCCCTGGAATTCAAGGTGGACCTCTTATGCATGTAATTGCTGCTAAAGCAGTAGCATTTGGTGAAGCTTTACAAGCTGATTTTAAAAACTATGCTCAATCAATCATTGATAATGCGCAACGTTTAGCTGAAAGCTTAAAAGCTCAAGGTTTAAATCTTGTATCTGGTGGAACTGATAATCATTTAATCTTAATTGATGTACGTTCATTAGAATTAACAGGTAAAGTGGCTGAGCATGTATTAGACGAAGTCGGTATTACTTGTAATAAAAATACGATTCCATTTGATCCAGCTAGCCCATTCGTAACTAGCGGAATCAGAATTGGTACAGCGGCAGTAACATCTCGCGGCTTTACTTTAGAAGATATGGATGAAATTGCATCTATTATCGCTGAAACGTTAAAAAATCACGAGAATGAGGAAGTATTAGAAGTATCTCGTAATAGAGTTAACGCTTTATCAAGTAAATATGAATTATACCCAGCTTATTAATTAATGTTGAAGAAGTAGCCATGTATAATGGCTACTTTTTTATTGGTAAAAACGAAAAATATGGATGACACAATAAGTTCATAAAAACATGTGAAAACATTCACAATAAATGATGGAAATGAAGTAAAATAGACCTGTAATCAAATATTAAGCAATTTGATGGAGGTAATTATATGTTTATTCATTTTTTAAGAACTAATAAAATTGCTGCTGGAATTATAACAGTACTTCGTTTGTATTTAGGATATTCTTGGTTAACTCATGGTTGGGAAAAACTAACTGGTGGAGGATTTGATGCTTCAGGTTTTCTTGGATTTGCAGTGAAAAGTGCAACTGGGGAACATCCAGCAGTACAAAGCTGGTGGGCAGACTTCTTAACAAACTTTGCAATTCCAAATGTAGATTTATTTAACTTCTTAGTACCGGTTGGTGAATTTGCTATTGGTCTTGGACTTATTCTTGGATGTTTTACAAAAACTGCAATGTTCTTCGGTCTAGCAATGAATTTTTCATTTATGTTTAGTGGTACAACTAGTACAAATCCACAAATGGTCCTGTTAGGAATTTTCATCATTGTTGCTGGCGCAAATGCAGGTCGTTTTGGACTTGACTATTTTGTAAGTAAATATTTAGCAGAGCGATTTCCAAATTTGAATCAACTATCTAACAACACATTGAACAGGGCTGCTTAATGTAAAGTAAGTTTGATAAAAGAGAGGACTTATTAACGAAGTTCTCTCTTTTTTGAATTGGAGTTTGAATGGTTACCAATTCAATTTACATTAATCAGCCACTTTATATGTAATTTAGATGGTAATTAATTTTTAAACAAGACTCATTCTTGTGGCCCTTTTCTAATACAATGTTGTTTTTAAAGGTATTGTTAATGAAAACCGTAAATAAAGATTGTGATTGGAACGGAAGGTGCGAGACTCCTGTGGGAGTAGAGGGACAGATGAGACCCCACAGTTGTCAAAAAGGTAGGCATGCTAGTATCACGACGTCCTGTCGTAACGCATGCATGACCCACATCGTGTGGGCCCAGGAGGCTCATCGCCCGCCCCACGGAAAGCGAGCATCCTGGAGAGGAAATCTGCAATTCCTCATGTTTATTAGCAACAAAGTTTATAAATACAACTTAAATATAATACCTGTGAGTTTATAAACTAAATGGTTAAGAGGCGATTTTAAAGGAAGAATAACAAATAGAAAAAAAGAATATATAAATAAAGTTTTCCTATATAAGAAGTCAAAAATTAAAAAGTAATGAATTTATTCAAAAGAAATGATGAAATTCCAACAGATTCTAAGTTGTGACTTGAATTATTTAACCGCTTTCGGTATTCTTTTTAAGAATAATAAATAAATAAGTCTTTGCAAGGAGCGATATAAGTGAGTAAAGTATACGTTTTTGATCATCCTTTAATTCAGCATAAAGTTTCATTAATTCGTAGTAAAGATACAGGAACGAAAGAATTTCGTGCATTAGTTGATGAAGTTGCAGGTTTGATGGCATTCGAAATTACGCGCGACCTTCCGTTACAGGAAGTAGAAATTCAAACACCAGTATCGACAGCAAAAGCAAAAGTAATCGCAGGTAAGAAATTAGGAATTGTACCGATTTTACGAGCAGGTTTAGGAATGGTAGATGGTTTCCTTCAATTAGTTCCTGCTGCTAAGGTTGGACATGTAGGATTATACCGTGATCCAGAAACATTAAAACCAGTAGAATACTATGTTAAGCTTCCTACGGATGTAGAAGAACGTGACTTTATTGTAATCGATCCAATGCTTGCAACAGGTGGTTCAGCAGTAGAGGCGATCAATTCTTTAAAAACTCGTGGCGCTAAAAATATTAAATTTATGTGTTTAATTGCAGCTCCAGAAGGCGTTGAAATCTTACAAAAAGCTCATCCTGATGTAGATATCTATATTGCTGCATTAGATGAAAAATTAAACGATCATGGTTATATTGTTCCTGGTTTAGGAGATGCTGGAGATCGTTTATTTGGTACGAAATAAGAAAATATAAATTAGGCTTTCCTAACTAGGAGGGCTTTTTTTATTTAAAAAGGTTATAATAGTTAAAAAATTGTATCGGATATTAGTAGGTTTGAATTGGGGTAAAGGGGATTACAAAAGATGTCACAAGAGAAACAAAGGTTAATTATTGACGCAGCGAGATTATATTACGATTCAGATTTTAGCCAACAAGAAATCGCGACACAATTGGGGATATCGCGTCCAACTGTGTCCAGATTACTCCAACAAGCAAAGGAACTTGGTTATGTTCGAATCGAAATAATTGATCCCCTTGAAGATAATCAGGAATTAGCACGTAAATTAAAGAAAAAATATAATTTGCAAACTGTGGAAGTATGTTTTTCGCCAATTGATGACTACAATGAAGTAACTCAAATTATCACAAAGAAAGCGGCAGATGTATTGGTAGATATAGTTCATGATGGTGATATTGTAGGTGTTACCTGGGGGACGACAATGTACCATATTGCAACAAAATTAAATAAAAAATCTGTAAAAGGTGTTGAAGTGATTCAACTAAACGGGGGTATTAGTTATTCTAAAACAAATACTTATGCATCGGAAACCGTCCACTTATTCGCAGAAGCATTTAATACCGTTCCTAGATACTTACCTTTGCCGATCATATTTGATAATCCTCAGGTTAAACAAATGGTAGAATCGGACCGCCATATTGGAAGGCTAATTGAGTTAGGTAAAAGATCAAATGTAGCAATTTTTACAGTTGGTACTGTTAAAAAAGATGCCCTTTTATTTAGAGTTGGCTACTTGAATGGAAAAGAAGAAGAGGATTTACAAACTCATGCTGTTGGTGATATTTGCTCCCGTTTCTTTACTAAAGAGGGACAGATTTATTCGGAATTGCTTAATAGTCGTACGATAGGGCTAGATTTAGATGAGTTAAGAAGTAAAGAAAAATCTATTTTAGTTGCCGGTGGGGAGAAGAAAATTGAATCAATTCACGGAGCGCTAGTAGGCAAATATGCTAACATATTAATAACAGATCAATTCACTGCAAAGAGACTATTAGAACAAACAGTTTTATCAAATTAAAAAAGCTAAGCTTATCAAGGGTTTAATAAACCTTGATAAGCTTTTTTATTAATAGGTAAAACTATCCATGAACATAAGTTCAAATAGTATTTTACAAAATTTCAAGCTAGTGATATAGTATAGACATATTCGAAGTATCTTTTTAAAAGATCCAATCAAAAGTCAAAATTCAAGAATGTATTTACTATTCTTCGTTGAAAAATATAATTATTTTAAGGAGTGACTATACATGAGTTACGCAAATTTAGTAGACCACACATTATTACGTGCTGATGCAAAAAAAGAAGAAATCGCAAAATTAGTTGAGGAAGCGAAAGAATTTAACTTTGCCTCTGTTTGTATTAATCCTACATGGGTTTCTTATGCAAGTGAATTATTAAAAGATTCATCTGTAAAAGTTTGTACTGTTATCGGTTTTCCTTTAGGTGCTAACACTCCTGAAGTAAAAGCATTTGAAACAAAAAATGCAATTGAAAATGGTGCCGGGGAAGTTGATATGGTAATCAATATTGCAGCTTTAAAAGATAACAATGATGAATTAGTTGAAAGAGACGTACGTGCGGTAGTTGAAGCAGCTAAAGGTAAAGCTTTAATTAAAGTAATTATTGAAACTTGTCTTTTAACTGATGAAGAAAAAGTTAGAGCTTGTGAATTATCAGTAAAAGCAGGAGCGGATTTCGTAAAAACATCTACTGGATTCTCAACTGGTGGAGCAACAGTAGAAGACGTAGCTTTAATGCGTAAAACTGTTGGCGAAAATGTTGGTGTAAAAGCTTCTGGTGGAGTTCGTAATTTAAAAGACTTAGAAAACGTAGTATCTGTAGGAGCAACTCGTATTGGAACTAGCTCAGGCGTTAAGATTGTACAAGGCGAAGAAGCAAACACAGCTTACTAATATCTAAATAATTTTAATATATAAAAAAGTGTGTGGGTTATTGCTCTTTTGCTATTTCGTTGTTAATATGTTTAAGCGAAGACAAAACTCACACACTTTTATAAATGAATTGAAAACTATTCATTAGAGGTGGAAAGTATGAATACACAATCATTAATAAATGAAGCAATAAAAGCTCGTGAAAATGCATATGCTCCTTATTCAAAGTTTCAAGTAGGCGCAGCAATCTTAATGAGTGATCAAACAGTTTATACTGGATGTAATGTTGAAAACGCTTCTTATGGACTAACTAATTGTGCTGAGCGAACAGCAATTTTTAGTGCCGTAGCTGATGGAAAAGCTTCATCTAAAATTGTGGCTATTGCTATCGTAGGTGACACAGAGGGGCCAATTTCACCATGTGGAGCATGTAGACAAGTAATCGCAGAATTTAGTGATGAAAATACAAAAGTGTTTTTAACGAACTTAAAAGGCGACATTGCAGAAACATCTATAAATGAATTATTACCAGGATTATTTAGTTCAAAAGATATGCAGGCTTAAACCTTGTCTGACATCTAACATGTAAATGACGTCAGACATCCAACAAGATTATAATTGTGTCCGTTTTGAAAGCGCTTATATAGATAGATAAAAATTTTTAAGATTTTCGGGGGAGTAATATGAAATACATTATTGCAATTATAGGATTATTAGTTGTATTTGGCTTAGCGTTCATTGCTAGTAGCGATCGTAAAAAAATCAAATATCGTCCAATATTAATCATGGTAGTTCTTCAAGTTATTTTAGCTTTCTTATTATTAAATACTGGAATTGGTCTATTTTTAATTAAAGGAATTTCAAATGGCTTCGGTAAGCTATTAGAATATGCTGCAGAAGGTGTTAATTTTGTATTCGGTGGGCTTGCTAATGATGGAGCGTTTCCTTTCTTCACAAATGTATTACTACCAATCGTTTTTATCTCTGCATTAATTGGTATTTTACAGTTTACAAAGATACTTCCATTTATTATAAAATACATTGGAGTAATCTTAAGTAAAATCAATGGAATGGGTAAATTAGAGTCATACAATGCTGTAGCTTCAGCAATTTTAGGTCAATCAGAAGTATTCATTTCTGTAAAAAAACAACTTGGCCTTCTACCTAAAAATCGTTTATACACACTTTGTGCTTCAGCAATGTCAACTGTATCGATGTCAATCGTAGGTGCATATATGACTATGATTGAGCCAAAATATGTAGTAACTGCAATCGTGTTAAACCTATTTGGTGGATTTATTATTTCTTCAATTATTAATCCATACACTGTAACTGCAGAAGAGGATATTTTAGTTGTCCAAGAAGAAGAAAAACAAACGTTTTTCGAAATGCTTGGTGAATATATTTTAGACGGATTCAAAGTAGCGATTATCGTTGCTGCAATGTTAATTGGTTTCGTAGCATTAATCGGTGGAATCAATAATATTTTCGATATGGTTTTTGGAATCTCATTCCAAGGAATCTTAGGTTATGTATTTGCTCCATTCGCATTCATTATGGGTGTTCCATTTAAAGAAACAGTAGATGCAGGTAGTATCATGGCAACTAAGCTTGTTTCAAATGAATTTGTAGCAATGATGGATTTAGGGAAAGAAGCTAAACATTTCTCTGCACGTACATTAGGTATAGTTTCTGTATTCTTGGTATCATTTGCTAACTTCTCATCAATCGGAATTATCGCTGGTGCTGTTAAAGGATTACATGAAAAACAAGGTAATGTTGTTGCTCGTTTCGGACTTAAATTATTATTTGGTGCAACTTTAGTAAGTGTATTAACAGCGATTATCGTAGGTATCGTTTTATAATAATTAAATAAATTCAAGCGTTTGATTCATGATCAAGCGCTTGAATTATTTTCATTGGATATCTTTTAAAACTTATAAGGAGGGTTGAGTTTATTTGGATAATATTTTAAGTATTATCTATTAAACAAATCACTATGGCAACTGTAGGATTATTATTATCTGGCGCTACTTTATTTCTAAATAGTCTAGTTTTACTAAATAAAGCTGATGCAAAGAGCGCAGCAATTTTGAACTTATTAGTAGGGGCTCTACAAGTTATCATTCCATTTTATTTGTTAATGAACATGGGTGATGGAAAATGGGAATTATTTAATACTTCAAGTATTTTCTTTTTTGGACTTACTTACTTATATGTTGGATTTACGAATCTAAAAGGTCTTCATGGAACGGGTTTAGGTTGGTTTTCACTTTGGGTTGCAATTATGTCAGTACTATATGCTTTAGTAAACTTTATTCAAGTGCATGATGTTGTTAGTGGATTATTATGGGTGATGTGGGCATATTTATGGTACTTATTCTTTGCAGGTTTAGTTTTAGGTAAAAAAATAGAACGATATACTGGTGTCGTAGCGATGATTCAATCTTGGACTACGATTACACTACCTGCATTCTTAATGATCTTAGGTGTATGGCAAGATGAAATGATTAAAAACGCATGGTGCGTTATTTTAGGCTCAGCTATTATTTACTTTATCAGTCATGAAGTAAAAGCTTTTGCTAAAAATAGAAGATTCCATTTAGTACATCAGCCTAAATTAAAAAATTAATACTGTATAAAAAAGCTAGTAGTAAGTTGTATCCCAACTTATTACTAGCTTTTTTTGTTTCATTCTAGAAATAAATGTAGATGTTAGAGAAAATTACCTTTTTATACATGATTGAATGATTAGTGAGAGATGATATAGGAAAACAGATGTAAAAGGAGAACCTACATTGAATGAAAAAACATTATCTTAAAATAATTATTTGTCTCGTTTTTTTGCTTAGTTCATTAAATGTAACCGACGTAAATGCACAAGTACAACAAAAACAAATTGCTCTAATTTCAATAAAAGATGGAATGATTACTCAAGCTTTAAAATCGATTGGAAAACACTTTCCGAATATTAAAATTAGAGAAAAGTATACTGAAACTTATTATGGAATTTCTGTATCGGGTTCTCTTGAAGAGTTATCGCAACTGGCTAGATTACCTCTAGTAAACGATATACATTTTGTGACGACTTATCGAGCTCATGTAGAGGATAGCATACCTTTTATTGGTGCGGATGAAGCAGAAAACTATAAAGATCAAAAGGGTAGAATGATTACAGGAGAAGGAATTAAAGTTGGAGTAATTGATACTGGAGTAGACTATAGGCATCCTGATTTAAAATCAAATTATGGTGGAGGATACGATACGATAGATCAAGATAAAGATCCAATGGAAACAAAGCTTGAAGAGAAAAGCACTTTCCATGGGACACATGTTGCAGGGGTCATTGCTGCAAATGGAAAGAGAAAGGGAGTAGCACCAAAAGCAACAATTTTTGCTTATAGAGCGCTAGGCCCAGGTGGTGTAGGAACTTCTGAGACGGTATTGGCAGCAATTGAACGTGCAGTGAAAGATAAAGTGGACATTATTAATTTATCTTTAGGTAATGATGTGAACGGACCAGATTGGCCAACAAGTATTGCCTTAAACAAGGCTGTCGAAAAAGGTGTACTTGCAATAACTGCAGCCGGAAATTCAGGGCCAGGATTATGGACTGTTGGATCACCAGCGACAGCGGCAAAAGCTTTATCAGTAGGGGCTAGTTATCCCCCTGTACTTTTTCCGTCTATTCATGTAGATGGTAAAGAAAATATAATAACGCCAATGATTGGTTCAGCTAAATGGAAGAATGATTTAAAGGGTAGGATTGTATTTAAGAAGTACGGGGAAAAGGGAGATATTAAAAGAGTTCGAAATAAGTTTGTTTTAATAGAAAGAGGAAAAATTACATTTACTGATAAGGTCAAAAATGCACAGGCAGCAGGCGCAAAAGCAGTAATTGTATTTAATAATGTTGATGGTGAATTTGTTGGCCAGGTTAAAGGGAAATTTAAAATTCCAGCGGCTACTATATCTAGAAAAGAAGGATTAAGGATAAAAAAGGAGTTAGAAAAAGAAAAAACAATTGTTAAAACAGGACAAGAGAAAAAGGTTGATATTCTCGCAGACTTTAGTTCAAGAGGACCAGTTACAGGTACATGGCAAATGAAACCTGATTTATTGGCTCCAGGGGTACAAATTAAAAGTACAATTCCAGGAGGATATTTAGCACTTCAGGGAACGAGTATGGCTAGTCCACATGTTGCTGGGGCAGCCGCTTTACTTAAGCAATTGCATCCCAATTGGAGTATAGATGATTTGAAAAGTGTACTTGTAAATACTGCTACACCATTATATAAGAATAATAAAACGCTGTATCATGTCTACGAACAAGGTGCAGGAAGATTAAATATTAATAAAGCGTTAGAAACTGAAACAACCCTATTTCCAACTTCATTATCTTTAGGAGTAACGAGAGATAATGATAAACAAATTAAAAAAGACTTTACCGTTAAAATCTCTAATAAATCTAATAAGCCAAAACAAGTAATTGCTACAAATAATCAGAGGGTTGAAGGAATACAATGGGTATTACCGAAGCCGATTACAATACCTGCAAATGCCACTAAAAACATTAATGTGACTGCAATCGTTCAAACGAGATTTTTAAAAGATGGATTCTATGATGGAGCCATTACGTTTAGTACCCCGAAAGAAACATTACGTATGCCATATTTATTGTTACATGGTGAACCGAACTTCCCATCAGTAATGGGATTTCATTTCGGAAAAGTAAAAGGGAAAGATCGTTATAAATATGAATTATATTTACCAAGCGAAGTTGAGGAGTATAAAATTGCAGTCTTTGAATCAGAAACATTTCGATTATTGGATATAATTGATGAAAAAAAGAATAGTAAGCGAGGAATTGTGAAAAAGGAACTCGTATTGAAAAAATTTCCAAAAAGTGGAATATATAAGTTTGTTATCTTTTATAAACGTAAACAATATGAAAGTGCGACCGAATCTTACGTTAATGTGGCAAAAATTTATGTAGAAGACTAAAAATTGGTAAGTGTTTTTTAATAGTTTTTTAATTTAGGTAATTGACACATTTTTGTAACATATTGTATGCTTAACATGAATGTTTAAAAGGGTTTTCATTATGTGTAAACCCTTTCTTAACAAAATATTTTGAACGTTATGTGAACATTTTGTGAACGTTAGCTTTATAGTAGAGATTTTAATAAATATTTGTTGTAGAATAAACCATGATAAGATTTTTGGCAATTTTTTGGGAATGAAAAATGACATGGAGGGATTTTTGATGAAGAACAACAATCAACATCCTCTTAAAGCAATGACACTCATGTCTTCCATTCTAGCTCAGCTTGTCGGATCTATTCTAATAGGCATCTTCTTAGGAAGATGGATCGACTCATATTTTGATTGGCCTGTTCCAGTATTCATGATAATTTTCTTACTTTTAGGACTTTTTACTGGTATATACGGCACACTTAAGCTAATTAAGCAATTTACGCCAGGGGACTAGTTATGCAAAAAGAACATTTTAGACGTTTTACACGAGATATGTTATACATCACTGCTCTTGCTGTTTTAGGTTGGGCATTCACCGACTATAAAACAATCTTTACAGGTTATATTCTCGGAATCGTAACTAGCTTTTACTGTATATGGATTCTACACAGAAAGATAAATACCTTTTTTGATCGAGTATTAGCGCAACAAAAAGTTCGTTCTTTAGGTACTGTAATTTGTCTTTCAGCGGTGGCTCTAGCTATGGTCATCGCGCTTCGGTATGAAAACTATGTGAACATACCGGCATTAACAGCGGGACTAATGACAGGACATCTTGTCATTATGATAAATTTTGCATTACAGCAAACGTCTTTTGCAAGGAAGAGAGGTGAATAAATTGGAACACGGCACTTATGGTTTTAATTTTCTTGGTTTAGATTTTACGTTATCGAATGTTCTGATGACTACCATTGCTGCAGTTATCGTTTTTATCATTGCAATTGCATGTTCAAGAAGACTACAACTTCGCCCATCAGGCAAGCAAAACTTTTTAGAATGGGTTGTTGACTTCGTTAAAAACATAATCAACAGTACAATGGATTGGGAAACTGGTGGTCGCTTCCTTACATTAGGTGTGACATTACTTATGTACATATTTGTTTCAAATATGTTAGGACTTCCATTCGATCTTTCAGTCGATGGAAAGTCAGTTTGGAAATCACCTACATCTGACCCAGTTATTACATTATCATTAGCAATTTTCATTGTTGGTTTATCGCATTACTATGGTATTAAAATGAGAGGCTTCAAGGCTTACGGAAAAGGATTTTTCCAGCCGATGGGATTCTTATTTCCATTAAAGATTATCGAGGAATTAGCGAACACTTTAACACTAGGTCTTCGACTTTATGGAAACATTTTTGCAGGGGAAATCTTACTAGGATTACTTGCAACAATGGGTACACACGCTTATGCAACAAGTGCAGGAGAAGGTATTCTTTGGACTATCGCAGCAGCTATACCAATGCTAGTATGGCAAGGTTTCTCTGTTTTCGTTGGTTCAATCCAAGCTTTTATCTTCGTAATGTTAACAATGGTTTACCTGTCACATAAAGTGGCGGACGAGCATTAATCTGCTCATTAATTAAGTAGTTAGTTCAAATTATAATAAAAATATTATTTCTTAGTTATAAGAAGGAGGAAATTTAAAATGGCTTTAATCGCAGCGGCAATCGCAATTGGTTTAGGTGCACTAGGTGCAGGTATTGGTAACGGTTTAATTGTATCACGTACAGTAGAAGGTGTTGCTCGTCAACCAGAATTACGTTCAACTCTTCAAACTTTAATGTTCATCGGGGTTGCATTAGTTGAGGCACTTCCAATCATCGCAGTAGTTATCGCTTTCATGGCTTTCGGTAAAGCGTAAGATTATACAATTAGTTAAAAAATGGCGAAGTTTGTGTTCACATTTACTTCGCCTTTCCTTTATGACAGTTGTTATAAAGATTCCTTTTGAAAGTTAAGTTCGGTCAGTTAGAGACTTGAACTATGTTATAAAGAAAAATCTATTAAATGAAACCCTTGAAGGGAGTGAAGGCTTGTGTTAAACGGATCATTATTCGTATTAGCTGAAGCAGGACATGGTGTTCCTTGGGGCAATGTCGTGTATCAATTAGTAATCTTCTTAATTTTACTTGCTCTTTTACGTAAGTATGCATTAGGACCAGTAATGGGAATTATGAAACAACGTGAAGATCACATCTCGAATCAATTAGATTCAGCTGAAAAAAGTAATGCTGAAGCAATGAAACTAGTTGAAGAGCAAAAGCAAGAATTAGTTGCAGCTCGTACAGAAGCTCGTGAGCTTCTTGAGAAAGCTAGAAAACAAGCTGATGTTCAACGTGAAGAAATCGTTGCAGCAGCAAAAGCTGAAGCTGAAAACATGAAAGAAAGCGCTAAGCGTGAAATTACTCGTGAAAAAGAGCTTGCAGTACAATCAGTTCAACAACAAGTGGCTTCATTATCTGTATTAATTGCTTCTAAAGTACTTGAAAAAGAAGTGAAGTCTGAAGACGCATCTGCTATTTTTGATCAATATCTTAAAGAAGTAGGCGAAGCGAAATGAGTAACGAATTAGTTGC
>Ga0209025_1001529_pt1 | contig 29585 bp, 20 predicted proteins | sample AraplaMF_Col_mLB_FD_184256 | JGI IMG/M metagenome (GOLD analysis project Ga0209025, IMG submission 184256) | Arabidopsis root microbial communities from the University of North Carolina, USA - plate scrape MF_Col_mLB (SPAdes) (version 2) | ecosystem: Host-associated > Plants > Roots > Endosphere... | reverse complement strand
TTAAAGGGGGATTTATTCAATGGTTATACCTTACAAACATGAGCCATTTACAAACTTTGGCTTAGAGGAAAATCAAGAACAATACAATCAAGGATTAGCAAAAGTTTCATCTTATTTAGGTGAAAAATATCCACTGATCATTGGTGGAGAGCGTATCTTTACAGAAGAACAAATCGTTTCTGTAAATCCTTCAAATCATAAAGAAGTAATTGGTTCAGTATCAAAAGCTAGCCGTGAATTAGCTGAAAAAGCAATGCAAATTGCTGATACTACTTTTAATACATGGAAAAAAGTAAAACCTGAAGTTCGTGCTGATATTTTATTCCGTGCGGCAGCAATCATTCGTCGTCGTAAACACGAATTTTCAGCTTTATTAACTAAAGAAGCTGGTAAACCTTGGAATGAAGCAGATGCTGATACAGCTGAAGCAATTGATTTCTTAGAATTCTATGCTCGTCAAATGCTTCAATTAAAAGATGGTATTCCTGTAGAAAGCCGTCCAGGTGAATATAACCGTTTCAACTACATTCCATTAGGAGTAGGTGTTGTTATTTCTCCATGGAACTTCCCATTCGCGATCATGGCTGGAACAACAGTAGCTGCAGTAGTAACTGGTAACACAGTTCTATTAAAACCTGCAAGTACGACTCCAGTTGTAGCTTACAAGTTCCTTGAAGTATTAGAAGAAGCTGGATTACCTGCTGGAGTTGTAAACTTCGTACCAGGTAGCGGAGCTGAAGTAGGAGATTACTTAGTTGATCACCCACGTACTCGTTTCATCAGCTTCACAGGTTCTAAAGAAGTAGGTATTCGTATTTACGAACGTGCTGCAAAAGTTAACCCAGGTCAAATCTGGTTAAAACGTGTTATCGCTGAAATGGGTGGTAAAGACACAATGGTAATTGATAAAGAAGCTGATTTAGAATTAGCTGCTAAATCAATCGTATCATCTGCTTTTGGTTTCTCAGGTCAAAAATGTTCTGCATGTTCTCGTGCTGTTATTCACCAAGATGTGTATGATCAAGTACTTGCTCGTGCAATCGAATTAACAAACGAATTAACAGTTGGTAACCCAGAAGACCGTACAACTTACATGGGTCCTGTTAATGACCAAGCTGCATTCAACAAAGTAATGAGCTATGTTCAAATCGGACGTGAAGAAGGACGAGTAGTAACTGGTGGAGAAGGAGACGATTCTACTGGTTGGTTCATTAAACCAACAATCGTTGCTGACGTTAAAGAAGATGCACGTTTAATGAAAGAAGAAATCTTTGGACCAGTTGTTGCATTCTGTAAAGCTAAAGACTTTGATCATGCTTTAGAAATTGCAAACAACACTGAATATGGTTTAACAGGTGCTGTTATTTCAAACAACCGTGCAAACATCGAAAAAGCTCGTGAAGATTTCCATGCTGGTAACCTTTACTTTAACCGTGGATGTACTGGTGCAATCGTTGGATACCAACCATTTGGTGGATTCAACATGTCAGGAACAGATTCAAAAGCTGGTGGCCCTGACTACTTAGTACTACACATGCAAGGTAAAACAACTTCAGAAATGCTTTAATTCTGAAATATACGAAAGGCATGATCATCTTGGAAGAATCCAAGATGGTCATGCCTTTTTTGTTTGGGTCTATTTTAAAGATTTTACTTTAGCATTCCTACCTATCTAGGTCCTTATCCCTTTACTCTAACGTATGATATAATTTTATTTAGACTAAAATGAACAGAGAGAAGGGGAAGTATGCAAATTTTACAGAAAATTATTCAACTAGCTGACTCGATTCCTTTGGGAACTCGTGATGATTGGGATTCTTATTTTTTAGGTCAAGCATTTATCACTTCTCTTCGTTCAACTTGTGGTAGTAGAAGGGTAGGAGCGGTTATTGTATGTGATAATCGAATCATTGCCTCTGGCTATAATGGCTATCCAAAAGGAGCTAAGCATTGTATTGATGGTGGTTGTCCACGTTTTGCTGCTCGAGAAAATGGCATTCTTGAAAGTGGAAAATATTCAGATGATTACCCATGTGATGCCTTTCACGCTGAGGAAAATGCGATTTATCAACTTGTTCAATCGGGTATTCAAAAAACGAAAAGTGATGAATGGACGATATACTGCACGACAGCTCCTTGTAGAGCTTGTGCCAAAATGATTAATGGAGCAGGAATTACTAGAGTGGTATATCATGAAGGTTATCCTGATGAATATTCAATAGAATATTTTAAACAATATGGAGTTGAATTAACTAGAATAGAAGTAGCTAAATAGAATGATTTTATCTTTTTTAAACAAACGTTTGATTAATAGAAATGTAATGTAAATGTTTTCATTAAGTTTCCAAATATATTTTTACTTGGATTTAAGTGGAATGTTGCCCGAGACATGGGAAATTTGGTATTATCAGTATATTGTATGTTGTGCGAAATTTATGGAGGTGCAAAAATAATGTCAAAAATTACAATGGAACAAGTAAAGCACGTTGCTCATTTAGCACGTTTAGCGGTAACTGAAGAAGAAGCAGAGAAATTTTCAAAGCAACTTGGCGCGATTTTAGATTTTGCTGAGCAATTAGGTGAACTTGATACGTCAAATGTAAAACCTACTACACATGTATTAACAATGCGAAATGTGATGCGTAAGGATGAGCCTGCAAAAGGTTTAGCAATCGAGGAAGTGCTTAAAAATGCACCAGATCACCAAGATGGACAAGTTAAAGTACCGTCAATATTGGATTAAGGGGGGAATAGTAAATGTCTTTATTTGAATATACAGTTTCGGAATTACATAAGAAGTTAAAGTCAAAAGAGATTAAAGTAGAAGAGTTAGTAAATGAGTCATACGAGAGAATTTCTGCTGTTGATCAAGATGTTAAATCATTTTTAACATTAAACGAAGAGCAAGCACGTTTACAAGCAAAAGCTCTTGATGAAAAAGCATGGGACGAGTCTCGTGGTATTCTTTCTGGTATGCCAATTGGTGTAAAAGATAATATTGTAACAAAAGGTCTTCGTACAACTTGTGCGAGTAAGATTCTAGAAAACTTTAATCCAATCTATGATGCTACTGTTGTGACGAAATTAGCACAAGCTGAAGCAATCACAATTGGTAAACTAAATATGGATGAATTTGCAATGGGTTCATCTAATGAAAACTCTGCATTTGGTGGATCTCGTAATCCTTGGAATATCGAGTATGTACCAGGTGGTAGTAGTGGTGGTTCTGCTGCTTCTGTTGCTGCAGGTGAAGTTTTATTCTCATTAGGTTCTGACACAGGTGGTTCAATTCGTCAACCAGCTTCTTTCTGTGGTGTTGTTGGATTAAAACCTACTTATGGTCGCGTATCTCGTTCTGGATTAGTAGCATTTGCTTCGTCGTTAGACCAAATTGGTCCAATTACTAGAAATGTAGAAGATAATGCACTATTATTACAAGCAATCTCTGGGTTAGATGCAAGTGATTCAACTTCTGCAAATGTTGAAGTTCCTTCATTTTTAACTGCTCTTACTGGAGATGTAAAAGGACTTCGTATTGCTGTTCCAAAGGAATACTTAGGTGAAGGTGTAGGCGAGGAAGCTCGTGCATCTGTTATGGCAGCATTAAAATTACTAGAAAGCTTAGGAGCTACGTGGGAAGAGGTTTCTTTACCACATTCTAAATACGCTTTAGCAACTTATTACTTACTATCTTCTTCTGAAGCATCTGCTAACCTAGCACGTTTTGATGGAATTCGCTATGGTCACCGTGCTGATGATGTAGAAAATTTAATCGACCTTTACAAGAAAACTAGAGCGGAAGGCTTTGGAGATGAAGTAAAACGTCGTATCATGCTTGGAACATATGCATTAAGCTCTGGTTACTATGATGCATACTATAAAAAAGCTCAACAAGTTCGTACTTTAATCAAAGAAGATTTTGAGAAAGTATTTGAAAACTATGATGTCATTATTGGTCCTACAACACCAACTCCTGCTTTTAAAGTTGGCGAAAAAGTAAGCGACCCTATGACTATGTACGCGAATGATATTTTAACAATTCCAATTAACTTAGCTGGTGTTCCTGCAATTTCGGTTCCTTGTGGTTTCCATGAAGGTCTACCTTTAGGTTTACAAATTATTGGTAAGCATTTCGATGAGTCTACGATATACAAAGTTGCACATGCATACGAGCAAGCAACTGATTTTACAAAGCAAAGACCACAACTGTAAGGAGGCGCGGGAAAGATGAATTTTGAAACGATAATTGGTTTAGAAGTACACGTAGAATTAAAAACAAAATCAAAAATCTTCTCACCAAGCCCTAATGCGTTTGGTGCAGATCCAAATACAAACACAGGCGTAATTGACCTAGGTTATCCTGGCGTATTACCTGTGTTAAATGAAGAAGCTGTAAACTATGGCATGAAAGCTGCAATGGCTTTAAATTGCGAAATAGCAACAGAAACAAAATTTGACCGTAAAAACTATTTCTATCCTGATAACCCAAAAGCTTACCAAATTTCTCAGTTTGATAAGCCAATCGGTGAAAATGGATGGATTGAAATTGAAGTTGGTGGCAAGAAGAAACGTATTGGCATTACTCGTGTTCATTTAGAAGAAGATGCGGGTAAATTAAACCATACTGATGAAGGATACTCATTAGTGGACTTTAACCGTCAAGGTACGCCTTTAATTGAAATCGTATCAGAACCAGATATCCGCACTCCTGAAGAAGCTTATGCTTATTTAGAGAAATTGAAAGCAATCATTCAATTTACTGGTGTTTCTGACGTGAAAATGGAAGAAGGATCACTTCGTTGTGATGCAAATATTTCGTTACGTCCTTTCGGTCAAGAAAAGTTTGGTACAAAAGCTGAGTTAAAGAACTTAAACTCATTTGCTTTCGTTCAAAAAGGACTTGAGCATGAGCAAGTACGTCAAGAAAAGGTTCTTCTATCAGGAGGAATTATCCAACAAGAAACTCGTCGATATGATGAATCAACAAAAACGACAATCTTAATGCGTGTAAAAGAAGGTTCAGACGATTACCGTTATTTCCCTGAGCCAGATCTTGTTGAACTTTACATTGATGAAGAGTGGAAAGAAAGAGTGAGAAATAGCATTCCTGAACTTCCAGATGCTCGTCAAAAACGTTATATTGAGCAATTAGGATTACCAGCATATGATGCGATGGTTTTAACTTTAACAAAAGAAATGTCTGATTTCTTCGATGCAACTGTTACAAACGGGGCAGATGCAAAATTAGCTTCTAACTGGTTAATGGGTGAAGTATCAGCATACCTAAATAAATCACAAAAAGAATTACGTGATGTTGCATTAACACCTGAAAACTTATCTAGCCTAGTGAAATTAATTTCTGATGGAACAATCTCATCAAAAATTGCGAAAAAAGTATTCACTGAGTTAATTCAAAAAGGTGGCGACCCTAACGAAATCGTAAAATCACAAGGCTTAGTACAGCTTTCTGATGAAGGCGCACTTCGTACAATCGTAATCGAAACATTAGATGCAAATCCTCAATCAATTGAAGACTTTAAAAATGGTAAAGACCGTGCGATTGGTTTCCTTGTTGGTCAAATGATGAAAGCGACTAAAGGACAAGCAAATCCACCATTATTAAATAAAATTCTGATGGAAGAAATTCAAAAACGTTAATTTGGAGTCTTCCAAAAACAAAAACTACGAGCGAAAACTCGTAGTTTTTTATTTTGAATTTTTCTCATTTTGATCTAAAAAAGGTTTATTTATGTAAAAATAAAAGGCTGCCATTAAAATACTTCCACCAATGATATTTCCTATTGTTACTGGTATGAGGTTATGAATGACTCCATGAAATGAAATTGTTTCTGGGTGGTCAATTACTAGTGCAATCGCAAAAGTACACATATTTGCGATACTATGCTCATAACCAGAAATGAAAAAACAAAATACAAGAAGTAGCATCGTCATTATTTTTGAAATGTCTTCTTTTAAGGTCATTGGAATAAAAAATGCTAAACAAACTAACCAGTTACACAAGATCCCTCTAAAAAATAATTGGCCAGTTGGGACGTGCATCTTTTTTTCTACTACACTTAGCAAATAACTGTTAACGCTAGTATCGTTAAATAGCCCAGTAAGATAAATTAATAATGCAAAGCAAGCAGCTCCGATAATATTACCTACATAGGAGAACAACCATAATAAAAACACTTCAGACCACTTCATCTTTTTTCTAATAGCAGAATATGTAAAATAAAAAGTATTACCAGTAAAAAGGTCTCCACCACCATACGCTATTAAAAGAATTGCAACACCAAATGTAAATGCTGCCATGGGATATGCGAAAGGGGAATGAACAACATAAAAAAAGTTACCGGATTTAAAAGCTACTATAACGCCAAATCCAATAAACATACTTGCCATACTAGCTCTCATCAGATATCTGATCACACTATTTCTATATACAGTTAATTTTTTTGCTGCTAAATATTCAACCTGTTCTAATGAGCGATTTTCCATTATTCAATACCGTTCCTTTTTGCATTTAGGTGTTTTACAAAATTAAAAATTACACATGTTAGTATTAAGTTGTTCAAAAACATATAAAATATATCAATGAATATGAATAACTTTATTCGACGCTTTCAAAGTCAGTTATATTTCCTTCTTTGTCATAAGAAAATCAAAAAACACTTTTAAAAAATTCAAAATTTTTTTGCGTTTGAATAGAGTTTAGAAAGGTAAAAATAGTTAGAGAAATGGAAAAAGTTTACTACAAAAACGTTTTAGGTTACCATAGAGGGTAGAGGACTTAAATAAAAAAGTAGGATGGTTAATGATGAAGCGAGCAAGAATTATCTACAACCCTACTTCTGGTCGTGAAATTTTTAAGAAAAAGCTTCCTGAAGTGTTACAAAAATTCGAACAGGCTGGATATGAAACTTCTTGCCACGCAACAACAGGCGCAGGGGATGCGACAATTGCAGCACGAGAAGCATGTGAGCGGAAATTTGATCTAGTAGTAGCCTGTGGTGGGGATGGAACACTAAATGAAGTCATTAGTGGTTTGGCAGAACAAGAGTATCGACCAAAGCTAGGACTAATCCCAGTTGGGACAACAAATGATTTTGCTAGAGCAATCGGTGTAAATATTTCAATTATGGAAGCAGCAGATGTAATAACAAAAGGAAATACAGTTCCGTTAGACATAGGAAGAGTAAATGATAAATACTTTGTTAACATACTAGCTGCAGGTAAAATAACAGAACTAACTTACGAAGTACCTAGTAAACTAAAGACAGTTCTAGGGCAACTAGCTTATTATTTAAAAGGTATTGAAATGCTACCAAGAGTGAAGCCTACTCGCTTGAGAATTGAGTATGATGGAAAAGTATTTGATGAAGAAGCCTTTTTATTCTTATTATCAAACACAAATTCTGTTGGTGGTTTTGAAAAAATTGCTCCAGAAGCAAGTATTAATGATGGTCAATTTGACTTACTTGTTTTAAAGAAATCGAACATAGCTGAAATTATTCGAGTTTGTGCACAGTTATTACGTGGACAGCATGTACACAATGATCATGTTCTATATACTAGAGCTAGTCACTTGAAATTTACTTCAGATGACAAATTACTTCTAAATATTGATGGTGAATACGGTGGAGACACACCATGTACGGTAGATATGTTGTATAATCACTTAGAGATTTACGTACCATAAGCAATAAATAGTTAATATTTGTAAAAATAACCACGGTAGTTTCGTGGTTATTTGTTTTGTATAATAGTTATTTGGGAAAGTTTGAATGAATAAGTATTTGGAAGGTAGGTAAAGGACTTGTCGAAAAGAGTGTTACCTGTAGAAAAGAATCAATTTCTAGAAGTTGAATTTATTGATTTAACCCATGAAGGACATGGAGTAGCTAAGGTAGAAGGATATCCAATATTTGTACCAAATGCTCTTCCAGGTGAAAAAGCAACAATCAAGGTCATTAAAACAAGTAAAGGATATGGTTTTGGAAAAGTAGTTGAATTGCAAAACCAAAGTCCAGTCAGAGTTGAACCTGTATGTTCAATTTATAACCAATGTGGGGGTTGTCAAACACAGCACATGAGTTATGAAGGACAACTCGATGCAAAGTTTAAACAAGTAACAGAAGTAATGAAGCGTATTGGAAAGCTTGAAGATGTCGTTATTCATCCGGTTTTAGGTATGGAGAACCCTAGGAGCTATCGTAATAAAGCACAAGTACCTGTCGGAGTGCTTGAAGGTGGGCTAGTTGTAGGGTTTTACCAAAAAAGAAGCCATGAAATCATTCCGATGAATGAATGTTATATTCAAGGAAAAGAAAATGACGTTATGATTCAAGATGTAAAAGACATATGTGATGAATTAAAGATTCAGCCTTATAATGAATTGACTCATAAAGGAATTCTACGTCATATTATGGCTCGTTATGGCCATTTTACAAATGAATCAATGCTAGTACTAGTAACAAATAAAGCTAATTTTCCTAAGAAGGAAGAGCTTGTTTCAAAAATTATTGAGAAATATCCTAACATTACGAGTATTATTCAAAATGTAAATAACGAGAAAACAAATGTCATCCTAGGAAATCAAACGTTTGTTTTATTCGGAAGTGAAACAATTAAAGATAAAATTGGTGATATAACGTTTGAAATTTCAGCTCGATCTTTCTATCAAGTGAATCCAACTCAAACGAAGGTGCTCTATGACAAAGCACTAGAATATGCAAACTTAAATGGAAACGAAACAGTGATTGACGCATATTGCGGTATTGGTTCAATCTCATTATTTTTAGCTCAAAAGGCCAAAAAGGTCTACGGAGTTGAAATCGTTCCAGAAGCAATTGAAGATGCAAAAAGAAACGCCACAATTAATCAAATGACAAATGTTGAATTTGAAGTCGGCAAAGCAGAAGAGGTCATTCCAAATTGGTACAAGCACGGCATTAAAGCAGAAGTCCTAGTAGTCGACCCTCCTAGAAAAGGATGCGACGAAGCGCTATTAAATACAATTATTGATATGAAACCAGGTAAAGTCGTTTATGTATCATGTAACCCTTCAACACTAGCTCGTGATTTACGCGTTTTGGAAGATGGTGGTTATGAAACAGTTCAGATTCAACCGGTGGATATGTTTCCGCATACAAGTCATGTTGAGTGTGTGGCAGAGCTTGTATTAAAGAAAGGCAACTAACCCTTGGGTGGTTGCCTTTTCATATTTCTGATAAGCTTTGAGACATTTTATTGAATCTGAACAAAAGTCTTTATAAATAACAAAGTTTTTATTAAAAGCGGTGTTTATCGGTAACCTATCTTGAATTACAATTAAACAGTCATTATTTCAGAAAATTTAGATTTTTTAACTAATTTCTATTGATTTGGGTTGATAAAAAGTTATAATTAGTCTGAAAACAAGTTATGCAAGCGTTTGCCAAAAAAGTGGACATACCTACATACATATTTTTGGTGCACTTTTGTATAACCGTTTTCCTAATTTAGAAAGAGGAAAGGGGTTTTTTCATGAGGAGAAAACAGAGAACATTATTATCACTCGCCATTATATTCGGATTAGTTCTCCAGATGTTTCCGGGACTTTTTACAAATGGAACTGCAAAAGCAACAGAAACGACGGCTAAGCAAGTTGTACTTGTTGGAAGCTTTCAAAAATTGTTAGGAAATCCAGGCGATTGGGACCCATCTTCGGCCAAAACGGAAATGGCATACAAAGGTAATGGTCTCTATACATTTACTAGTACTCTACCGGCCGGTGAGTATGAGTATAAAATCGCGATTGGTGGAAACTGGTCGGAAAATTACGGTGAAGGCGGAAATCTAGGAGGCAATAACATTAAACTAATATTGTCCGAACAAAAAGATGTCACCTTCTACTATAATGATAACACTCATTCAATTACTGACAGCACTCATTACACCCCTATAGCAGATGAAAAACAACCTCGTCTTGTTGGAACAATCCAGCCTGCAATTAAGGCAGGGACAGCTTGGAGCCCAGCAGACTCAACAGCTTTTTTAAACGATGAAAACTTTAAAAATATTTATTCCTTCACTACAAAGGTGCCAAGTGGTACTTACGAATACAAGATTGTATCGGGCAAGGATTGGACCGAGTCCTACCCTACTTCCAACACGAAGTTAAATGTACTCTCTGAAACTACTATTACATTTTTCTATAATCATCAAACAAAAGAAGTTTATACAGATTATAAACCAACAGGCTCTGATGGCTTGATTGATCAGAATGCTCTCTATCATGATTCATGGGACCAAGTATATCGTAGTCCATTTGGCGCCGTTCCTGCAGGGACACCTGTCACTTACCGGATATCGGCTAAGAAAGGCGACTTAACAAGCGTGAGCCTTTATGTAAAAAACTATAATTCAGGTACAACAAAGGTCTTGGCTTTGAAGAATGTAGGTTGGTCAAACTCAAATGGCAAAGGTGACCTTGAGTATTGGGAGGCTAAGTTCACTCCGACGGACAAAGGTATTCATGGGTATAAATTCATTGTCAGAGATCAAGATACAACGGCAGAATATGGAGAAGACACACAAGAAGGTCATACTGGAAAAGCAGAAAGTAAAAATGCAAGTCTTTTTCAACTGACAGTTTATGATCCTGAATATCAAACTCCAGATTGGATGAAAGAAGCTGTAGTCTATCAGATCTTTCCTGATCGCTTTTATAATGGCAACAAGTCAAATGATTATGTAAAGGATGAAATCGGAGCTCGCGGTAACCAGCGAATCGAACATCCCACTTCTTGGTCAAGCTTACCAGATAATCCTAATGAACAAGGAACTGGTTCATATACTGGAGACGGAGAGTTTAGTAATGATTTTTATGGCGGAGACATTGCTGGAATTAAAGCCAAGCTTGATTACCTTCAGTCACTGGGAGTCAACACACTCTATATAAATCCGATTGCTCTTGCACCTTCTAACCATAAATATGATGCAACAGATTATAAAGTAGTGGACCCGATGTTTGGCTCAGAAAAAGAATTTAAAGATTTTACAAAAGAGTTATCGAAACGTAACATGCATTTAATTTTGGATGGTGTTTTTAACCACGTCTCTGACGATTCAATCTATTTTGACCGTTATAATAAATATAAAACAGTAGGCGCTTATGAATATTGGTCTCGTGTTTATCATTTAATGAATGATGAAAAGTTATCCGAAGCTACTGCCAAAGAAAAAGCGAAAAAGCAACTTCTCTCGGAGGGTCAATCCTTTAGCCCGTACGGTTTTGAAAACTGGTTCAAAATTGAAAATGTTAAAGTTCCTAATGAAAAAGTCAATGGTGTTTCAACTGGAGATCATTATAAGTATGAAGGATGGTGGGGCTATGATAGTCTGCCAGTATTTGAATCAATTGAAGGATCAAAGGTTGATCACCCTAGTGAACTTAACAACACTGCATTAGCTAACTATCTAATGTATGAAAAGGACTCTGTAGGAAAGTCATGGATAGATCGAGGTTCTTCCGGATGGCGTTTAGATGTAGCGAATGAAGTGGACAGTTCATTTTGGCAGGAATTTCGTAAACAAATGAAATCCAAGTCTATGGATGGATCTGGAAATACTCTTCAAAAAAATGAAAAACCACTTATTTTGGGAGAAATTTGGGATGATGCTTCCAAGTACTTCTTAGGAGATCAATATGATTCCGTAATGAACTACCGTTTCCGAGGCGCAATTTTGGATTATTTAAAGAACGGTAAAGTAGAAAATGCACAAAACTCACTCCAAGCTGTTCAAGAGGATTATCCTAAGGAAGCTTTTTATGCACTCATGAACTTGATGGGGTCTCATGATACTGCTCGCGCAATATTCCTGCTAGGCAATGGAACAGATACTTATTACAGAGCTGAACAGGATCCGAACTATAATTACAATGAAGGCCTGAAGCGATTGAAGTTGGCTTCTATCCTTCAAATGGGCTACCCTGGAGCTCCGACAATTTATTATGGAGATGAAGCAGGCCAAACAGGATCAAAGGATCCAGATGATCGTCGTACGTATCCTTGGGGTAAAGAAAACCAAGATTTGATTAAACATTATCAAACGATTGGTCAAATTCGTAGTAAAAATTCTGATCTTTTTAGCTATGGAGATCTTCAACACATTTATGCAAAAGACGATGTGCTAGCTTACGTTCGGACAAAAGGAACAAAATCGGCCCTTGTTATCATTAACAGAGGAAAAAATACACAAACTGTTGAAGTCGATACAAAAAGGCTGATTGCGAACGGAATTCGTCTAGAAGACCAATTAGATAAAAATTACGTTGCCACAGCAAAGGATGGTAAGTTGACATTAACCGTTCCTGCTGAATCTGGAAGAATGTTAATCTCAAATAATGAAGTAAAACAACCACAAGCAGTTAATAATGTAATAGGTACAGCAGGTTCTAAGCAAATTACATTAAACTGGACAGGGATTGGAACAAAATTCAATGTCTATCAATCTAATATTGCTGGTGGATTATGGACAAAAGTGAAAGAAGCTTCTAGCACAGCTGTTGAAATTTCTGGTTTGAACAATGGTCGTACCTATTATTTTGCTGTGACAGCTGTGGATTCTAATGGCAACGAATCTGAACCTATTGTCTCGGCTGGTATTGTGCCACATTATGATGTTGGAAATGCTAGCGCGAACAACCTGACGGCCTTATCTAACGGGGAGCTGAATTTAGCGCTTGATTCTAATGTTAAAGCAACTTTTTACTTGTTGGGTGCAACTGAAACGGGTCTAGCCGAAGGAATCACAGCTGAGCTTCAAGTAAGAATGAAGGGTCAAACAACATGGACAGCATATCAAGCTCTATATAATGGCCAGACTCAGGAAAATCAGGCTAATGAGTTTCAAGGTAGCTTTACACCATTGGAAGCAGGTACTTATGAATACCGAATGTCCTTTACTCCTGATTTAGGTGAAACATGGATATTTACTCCAACAGGAGAAGTGAATTATACACGGAGTACATCGGATACTACTCCTCCTGCTAAAGAAGTCACTTTGGATAATCCGATTAAAGAGTCTGGTCAGGTTAACTTAAACTGGAACATTAAGGAGCCAGATCAACCATATAAATCTGTCATTTATCGTGACGACCAATTACTTACTACAGTAAATGGAGATACCACCACCTTCCGAGATTATCAAGTAGCAAATGGTACAACATATAAGTACCAAATCCGTGTATTTGACCAAGCTGGGAACTATGTGGATTCGAACACAGTAAGTGTTACACCGGATATTGTCATGGTACAAGTCACCTTTAAGGTGCATGCACCGGATGATACACCATTATCTTCACAGGTGAATATACCAAATAGCTTAAATGGTTGGAATACAGGTGCCTGGTCAATGAGCCGAAATGGTGCTGTTACACCTGATTGGGAATATACAGTCGAGCTTGAGGAAGGAACTGAAATTACGTATAAATATACGAGAGATAACACATGGGATCATGAAGGATTAACGGACCATACACCATCTGATTTATCAGATGAAGATATCAGTTACTATGGTTACGGTGCGACTGGGACTGATATGAAAACAGTTGTTTCAAACCAAGGTGGCAACAAAATGGTCGTCCAAGATACGATTTTACGCTGGATTGATAAGCCACTTGTAGTTAGCCAAATTGATGTGAATGGTTCAACTTTAACTGTCAAAGGGAATAGTATTAAAGGAGCAAACCTTACCATCAACGGGGAAAAAGTAACTGCCTATAATGGGATGAATTTCACTCAATCTTTTATTCTAAACGAGGGTCAGACACTAGTACCAGTACACATTGAACCAACTGATACTACTAAATCCACAATCTTTAAAGGTGATGGTGGAGCGATCAGCAAAAACACAAAAAACTATGTGATTGATGTGATTAATAAAACGATTAGTGAATCCAAATAATTAGAAACAAAAAGGTCTACCGAGTTCGGTAGACCTTTTTTGGGATTATTTTGTAATACTATTTTCTCTTAAAATCATTTGCACCACTCACTTTCTAATAAGTGGTTTTTTTCCTTGTTAAGTAGAAAATATTCACCTAGAAAAAGAGTAAAGTTTACTATACAATTATTGCAACAATTGAGATTAATATAATTAGTTCAAAGTAAGGGGGAGGCTACTTTATGAATAATAGATTGATGATTGGAATGGACGGCGGAGGAACGAAAACGAGAGTTCTGGTCAAGGAACGATTAGATGGAGAAACACTTTTTGACCAAAATTTTGGGATGTCGAATTATAATAATATCGGTGTAGAAGGGCTGAGACCGGTTTTTCGTGAAGTTTATGGAGCTTTGTTAAAGTGTTTTGGTGAGCGACTGAAAGATGCGATTCTAGTTCTAGGTTCTGCAGGTGTCGATCGACCAAAGGACGTTGGAATCTATTTGTCTGCTTTAAAAGAAAGTGGATTCACGTGCCAATTAGAAGTGGTGAATGATGCAGAAATTGCACTTGTTGGTGGGAACGGAGATCGAAAAGATGCTTTGATGATTGCTGGAACAGGTTCTATTGTTGTGGGAATTAATTCAAATGGTAAAATCGTACGCTCAGGTGGATGGGGCGGATTAATCAGTGATGAAGGAAGCGGTTTTCAAATTGGTCGACTTGCGATTGCAGCTGTAATGCAAGAGTATGACAAAGTGATTTCACCTACCTCATTTACAGAAAAATTACTTGCTCATTTTCGGTTGACTTCTCCAGAAGATTTTATGGATTTATTATACATAGAAGATACACTTCCTGTAGATAAAATTGCTTCGTGTACGCCAATTATTTTAGAAGCATGGATAAAAGGGGATCAGGCTGCTCGTAATATTGTTGAAGGAGAACTAGAGAAGCTTGTTCGTTTAGTTGTAGGAATCAGCAGACAAATGGGGACAGAAACATTCCGTCTCTCAGTAGCGGGTAGCTTGTTGACTAAATCATCCGATTATTTCGGTGTGTTAAAAGAAAAATTAAGTACGGTTTTACCGCAAGTAGAGATTTCTACTCCACTTTATGATCCAGTATTCGGTGCCATTATTATTGGTGCACAAATACAAGTGAATACCAATTAATAATAGTAAGGAATGGGGAATTAAGATGCGTGAAATAGGAATAAGTGTATATCCCAATTTTTATCCTTTAGATGAAATCAAAAACTACTTGGAAAAGGCAAATTCATTAGGCTTTAAGAAAGTATTTGTTTCACTGATTTTAAATAATCATGGTTTTGAAGGTGCTCAGGAAGTAAGCGTAAATACTTGGAATGAAATACTTAGTTACTGTAAAGAACTTGGTATGTCTGTGTCTGCCGATATAAATGATGAAGTGTTCAATGAGCTTGGATGTACATTAAACGATCTTACAGCTTTACAAAAGATGGGCATTACAAGACTGCGAATTGATGGAGGATTTACGAGCGGGGAAGTTGCCATTCTTTCAAAAAATCAGCAGGGGATTCAAATAGAAGTAAATGCTTCAATGTCTTCTTCTAATAATCAAAATGGAAGCGCTTTATGGGAATGTCGTGAATTTTTAGAAACAGTTGAAAAGGAAGGAAACATTGGTCAACTAACAGCTTGTCACAATTTTTTTCCGCTACCAGATACAGCATTATCTTTAGAAGACATTCGTCCAATTAACAATTTATTTGGTTCATATGGTGTACCGGTCGGTGGATTTATTGCATCCCAACTTTCACCTAAAGATTTACACCACTTAGGTCATGGAGTTTGTACGATTGAAAAACATCGCTTCGTGCCTAGCCATATTGCCATGTTAGAGTTATTTGCGAATGGATTTAATGATGTGCTAATTGGAGACTCATTTGCAGATCTTTCGGAGCTTTCTGAAATGGCAAGATGTTACAAACAAGATTATATAGAGATTCCTGTTATTTTTAATCAGTATGTTCCTCAAAAAACAAAACTGAAAATGCAAGAGCATGTACTTATATCAAGAGTTGATCAACCCGCAAATCTAATCCGAGCGACGGATACGAGAGGAATAGAAGTGCCTCCTTGCTATTGTGCACCAAGGGATCAGTATACAATCTCCGTTTTAAATAATCGAAGTGCTCAATATGAAGGTGAAGTACAAATCTCATTGAAAGATTTAGGACAATCTGTTGAGCATAATGTCATTGGATTTGTTCATCCCTTTGCAAAAGATTTATTACCTTATCTGTTAGCAGGCAAAAATAAATTTCGATTGATAGATTATAAGTAAATATGTTAGATGCGAGGTGATGGAATGGTAAAAAGAGCAATTATTCTTGCAGCGGGCAAAGGGAGTAAAATGTTTCCTTTTAGCGAAGTTCGCTCCAAAACTTCATTAAAAATCGCGGGGAAGTCATTAATCCGCTATAATATTGAATCCATTGTAGCAATGGGAGTAGAAGAAACCATTGTTGTAGTGAATGAAGAACATCGAAGAGAATTAGAAAATCTTTTATTCGATATAGAAAATATAAAATTTATGACTGATCAATCAAATTTAGGAAGCGCAGAAAGCCTGGTAATAGGGGCAGAGCTTCTCTCTGATACAAAGGAATTTATCGTTCTTTATGGGGATACCATCATTGAACAAATAGATTTAGAGAAGTTATTGAAAGCGAAAAAACCTACAGTTTTGTTGGGAAAATTAAAAGAATCGTCAAGAAACTGGATTGGTGCGAGTATTGAGAATGGTTTCATTAAGTCCATCGGTGCGCACTATCGTGGAGACAGTATAAGCCATCAATTTGCAGGATTTCTTTTTGACGAGTTACTTTTAGAGGAAGTGAAAAAAACACCAGATTATTTTCCAAATGTAAAAGTAGGTGTAGGTGCTCCAAAAGAGAGATTTATTGAAGCTGCTTTACTGAAATCACTTGAGAAAAGATCATTACATGCGATCGAATGTAATGGCTATTTCTTTGATATTGACAAGCCTTGGCATATGTTAGAAGCCAACGAATTTATGGTGAATCATTTTTGCAATACATTACAAGAGAACCAATTAGCAGAGGGTGCTACGATTTCAAAAGATGCAACCATTCATGGTCATGTAAAACTAGGCAAGAACTCCAGAATCGGTGACCGAGTTGTCATTCACGGAAATCTGATTGTTGGTGACAATACAATCATTGATAACGGAGCAATATTCAATGGTAATGCGGTAATTGGCGATCATACAGCAATTCGCAATTATTGCATCATTTATGATGGAGTATCAATCGGTTCACATTGTATCTTCGACCATTGTGCTGAATTCCTTGGTGGAATGGTAATGGATAAGGTATATCTTTATCATTATGGTGAGTTTTATGGTGCAATTGGCAGTCATACGGATATTGGAGCAGCAACTGTTTGTGGAACATTACGATTTGACGACGGAGAAACTGAGCACGTTGTGAATGGACGGAAAGAAGTACCTTTATATTTTTCAAATGCTGCTTATCTTGGCGACTATTGCCGAACGGGTGTGAATACAATCATTATGCCTGGTTGCAAGATTGGTGCTTATAGTGTTCTAGGCGCGGGTTCAATCATTGATAAAGATATCGAAAAAAATAGTTTAGTTTTCGTGAAACAAGATTTAATAATTAAAAAATGGAGTGAAAAGAAGTATGGGTGGTAATTTTACTATCATACTTTTGAAGGACTAAAATCGATTAAAGAAGGTTGGTACAATGGAGAACTATTATCAATATGTAACGGCAAATCTTGAAAAACTGTATACGACACAGATTCAAAAAATGGAAGAAGCGGCAACATGTATATTTGATGCCATCCAAAATGGTGGTCGATTCCTTGTTACTGGTTCAGGTCATTCACATATGTTTGCAGAAGAATTTTATGTAAGAGCGGGTGGATTCGCCCAAGTGTCTCCAATTTTGCCAAATGAATTTTTTTTACACGATCATCCATTAAAAAGTACTCTAATTGAACGCGTAGAAGTTTATGCAAAGGTAATCTTTGATTTATACAAAATTAACGCAAAGGATATACTTGTGATTGCTTCTAATTCAGGAAGAAATGGAATGACTGTTGAGCTTGCAAAAATGGCACAGGAATGTGGCGCAAAGGTGATTGCTTTTACAAATCCCAATCATCCTGCAGGTTCAATATCAAGACATAGTAGTGGGAAATATCTTGGCGACTTTAGTGATGTAGTCATTGATAGTTGTACTGGACCTGGAGATGCTGCTTTTTATGTAAAAGAAGCAAATACAGGCATGGGAGCAACTTCTACAATCGCGGGAGCTTTTGTTGCTCAAACCATTTCCATTTTATTAGCAAAAAAATACCATCAAGCTGGCCTGAAACCTCCAGTGTTTAAAAGTTCTAATGTTGATGGTGGAGATGAATGGAACAAAGAACTGTTTGCGAAATATTATGGTGTATAACTGATTCTTAAATAGTAGATGGAATATGTACCAAATAAATAGAGTGTCTCCAGCTAATGGGGGCGCTTTTTTGTTTTAGAAAGATCTAAAAAGATGAACCACTCTTTAGGAATCGTGAACAAGCTGTGAAGTAATGCTTATAAAAAAATGTCGTAAAGTACTGATGATTCAAATTTTTCAAAAGGATGATTAGGTGAATATGTCTTTTGAGATTGATATTAGTAAAATGTTCCTGTATTTTTAATAGGGCTAAAGTTGTATTATGACAATGAAAGTTTGTACGTGGGTTAAAAATTATGTTCTAGTCGTTTTTGTTTGATATTGCGAACTATGTTGGAAAAAATCAAACTGTTAAATAAATTTTAAGGAAAGTAAACTAAAGATACTAGAGCGGCATCTAGAGTGGTGGGGTAATGTATGCGAAGAGATCTGATTTTACAATATTTATATCAAAAAGGAAAATCACTAACATCACATGAACTGGAATTAGAATTCGCCATTTCAAATCGGACTTTACGAAATGAATTGAAAGAATTAAACGTAATTGGTGAAAAGAGTGGATTTGAGATTCAGAAAAAACGTGGTGAAGGCTATTTACTTCATGTGGTAAACCAAGAACAGCTTCAAATGTATTTGAAAGAAATTGAGGGAGCTTTAGCTCCAGATTTACCTCGTGTTCGTGTGAATAATATCATTATGCTTCTGATTCAAACAACTGAGTTTCAAACCATTGATATGTTTGCTGATAGCTTAATGATTAGCAGATCGACAGTTTTTAGCGACATGATTGAAGTTGAAAAACAAGTTAGAATCTTTGATTTAAAAGTAGAAACAAAATCACGTTATGGTGTTCGTTTACTAGGTGATGAAACAAATTTTAGAAGGGCGTTTTCATACTTCTTAAGTCAAAAAGAAGCAGGGCTGTTGAAAAAAACGAATTATCAAAATTTTGAAAAAGTATTCCCTTTTGTAGAAATTCGGACTGTATTGAGTGAGGAAATTCAATGTAACCAACTGAAATTAAGTTATTTTGCATTTGAGAACATTTTATTGCACATTCAAGTACTTGCGTTTCGAGTAACACAGCAAAATTTTATCTTACCGAATCAAGAAAAGAAGTTAGATATTTCTCTAATTAAGCCATCATTTATGAATATATCTAAGAGAATTTGTGAAATTCTTTCTGAATTATATCATGTGGTTTTGCCAGAGAGTGAGATTATCTATCTAGCCGCACATATTAGTGGAAAATCAAGTGTGGATGATATTGAGGAAGAAGAAAAAAATGATTTGAAACAAAAACTAAAGAAGTGTTTAGAAAAATTAGATCAAACATTCTTGACTCAGTTTTCAGGTGACCAGCAACTGATGAATACGCTGATCATGCATATGTATCCTCTGTTAAGAAGGTTATATTTTAATTTAAAGCTTACAAATCCATTGATAGAGGATGTATACAGTAGATATTCCGATGTTTTTATGATTGCTTTAAATTTTTCTGAAATGATCAAGGAAATATGGGGATTCGAACTTTCCAGTGATGAGATGGGCTATCTTACAATGCACTTAGCAGCTCATATGGAAAGAGAAAAGCAAAAGCAATTAAGTTCTTATAAAAAAATTCTATTATCTTACGGACTAGGAGCAGGTTCTGCTGATTTATTAAAAATGAAACTTGAAAACCTTTTTCAAGGTGCAACAATTGATGTCGTTGTATATAGCGAACTGCAATTTATTGATCTTGATTCCTATGATTTATTAGTTTCATCGATTTCCATTCAGTTTGACAATCTTTCAATTCCCTATATTCAAGTTGCACCAATCTTAACAGAAACAGATGTTCAGAGAATACGTCGTACACTGACAAAGTACCCAGCGAGTAGAGTGAAGGGTAATGAGCCATCACTATTATCACTGTTTCATCGAGAGTTGTTCTATATAGAAGAAAGTAGAGAGTCTTTTGACTATAAAGCTTTCATTAAAGAAAAGGCAAATAGTGTTGTTGAATTAGGTTTTGCAACGCCTGACTATCCTGCTTTAGTAGTCGACCGTGAAGAAAAAATATCGACGATTCTTCAAAATGGAATTGCAGCGCCACATGCGTTAAAAATGGTTGCGATTCAAGATTCAATTAGTGTAGTGATTTTTAAGAATCCGCCGACGTTCGATGGGAGAGTCGTGCAAATTCTATTTTTAATTAATTTACGTGCTGGAGACTTGTTTCTACACAAAGAGCTAAGTCGATTATTTTTACATTTAATGGACCATCCAGAAGCGAAACAGAAAGTTTTAAAATCGACTAGTTTCAATGATTTTCAGTATGAAATATCGAAAATATTGTTTCAATACGGGTCATAATCGATGGACACATACGAAATGAAATAATAGATTACAAACATTTGAGTTTAGTTGAAGGATGGTTAAAAGGAACGAAATAAATCAATCGATATCATTTGTTCCTTTCATATCAAATTGTAAGCGATTACGAATTGGCATAAAGGGATGATTGAACATATATTTTTGGAAACTCAGCATAGTCAACATTTTTCTTGTAAGGGTATCTCACTAAGTATGGGGGAGGTAGAAGGAAAAAGGAAGTACGCAGATTTGAAATTGTTTACTTGTCGCACAATGACCTTGAGTAAAAAATTGATTCAAAAACTATTACTTTGGAGGAAGATAAATGAAAAGAAATAAATGGCTTTTTGGTAGAGCACTTCCAGCTTCAGTATTGGCAGCTTCAATGTTTGCAAGTAGTTATAGTGGTATCGTTGTAAAAGCGGCTCCTACGGTTTCAACTAATTCGTTTACAGTAGCTCCTGTATCAACTGGTACAAGCATTTATATGAATACAACACAAATTACTCGTGCAATGCCTGCTGGTTTAGATACAACAAAGCCAGTAAAATGGACAACTTCTGATCCTTATGTGGCATATGTTGATCTAGTTGGTAACAAAAAGGGTGATTACAGCGGTAAGATTTTAGGGGTGTCTGGTGGTTCAGCAAAAATCACTGGTACTGGAGTGGATAAGGATGGTAATGCTGCAACGGTTAATATTACGGTAACAGTAGTTGAGACGCAGCAAGCTACAAATCTTGAAAAGGTAGTTTACTATTACAATGCAGGAGATCCGAATATTCCAGAAGCACTTGCTACTACAAATTGGCAAGTAAACAATATTCCGACTGCTCCATCAGGGAAGAAGTTTCCTTCTAAAAACTATGTAGGCTATGTAAATGGAGAAAATGGCGTAAAATGGTTGATTTCAAAAGACACACTAATCAAGTCAAATGATAAAATTCTTTTGGGTGATGAGAGGCCACATGGCGTCATTACAGGAATCGTATCAGATGCTATTACACTCTACGATCCTAACTTATCGCCGGCTGACCAAATTCAATATTTACAAGGTGGAAGATACATACCTCAAACTGGTGAATCTTCAGGTTCTGGTACTAATAATAGTGGCGCTGCAGCCTCATTTAACGCAAAAGAAGTGATTACCAACATTATGCCTGATGGTAACAATGGACTTTGGGTTCTAGGGGAAAAAGGGAATGCAACACATATTGTAAGAAAGCAAATGTCCCTAATGGGTAAAGCCCTACTTCAAACAGAAATTTCAAGAAACTATACAGACAGATACGGATTCCAATCTGGTAATATGAGATTCAATTCACAGGCGGATATGATTAAAGCGCTTATGACTGCTGATAAAGATGCTGCTAGAGGAAACTATGATACAGACAATGATGGTCTTTGGACGACGATGTATGCTTCTGGTGAAATCTGGAGATATAACTACATGAAAGAACACTTTGGGGAATCTGATTCAAGAACTCAAGATGCAAAAGCATCTGCTATTCGTGCAGTTGAGTCTATCGTAACGCTTGGTTATATATCTGGAACGCAATTAAAAGTTACATCTAAAAACAATGTAAACGACTATGTCTATGTTGTTAACTCTTATGGTGGAAACGTAAAAACGATAGATGAAGCAAAAGCGTGGCTTGCCGAGAATGAAGGAAAGCCAGTTTACGTTGATGAAAATGGCAAGTATACATTAGATCATACAAAAAAACCTGCTTCAGCTGGTTTCTTTGCTAGATCGTACAAAGTTAACACAAGTAACAATGGTGCTACACTTCCAGAAGCTGAAACTTGGGATAATGCATGGATTAAAAAGAAGGCTGGACAAACAAAGGACATAAATGGAAATACAGTTTACTATAATGTCGCAGGCTCATTTAAGAATGGAACGAACCCTGCTCTTAAAGCTTATGATACAGTTGCAGTACCTCCGCGTTTAACAGAAATTTTTGCAAGCCAAAACGAAGGTATTGATGCGGATACAAAAGCTTTAGACTCAGACAAAGTTGTTTATAAAGCAACAACATCTACAGATGAATTAGTAGGTCATTATTTTACACTTGATCTAGCATATAAAGCTTTCAAAGATGAGGATCCAGAGCTTGCAGCGTTAATTAAAAATAATATGATTAACCATACAAATGCATTAGTTCTAAACAACTATTTCCAATTGACTGTTAATGGTGAGAATCCAACTGAAGCTCGTTTTAATGAAGGGACTATTCGTGGGGATGGATTAAACGTTCCTAATGCTCCAACTAGATGGGCAAATTTAAACCCAGAATATCTTGATGGAAATAAGGATGCATGGGGAAGAGACGCAGACTATGAAGATGGTCCATTAAATGCTCAATTACAGTTACAAGCACTTGTCGTTGCAAGAGATTTAGGTGGTTATACTCCTGAAGAAAAAGCAATCCTTAAAGCTCAAGGCATTGATGTAATTGAACCACTTGATTTCGCAAATGAATACAAAGTAATGAATGGCGTAAAAACGTCAGAAAAAGCTAATGAACACAATGATTTTGAAGTAAGATATCCAAAAACATATAATTCAAAATCAATGCTTGATATGACTTTACAATATCTATCAAGATACTTTGGTATTGCTGCTCATAACGGTGATGATATCGGTGTAAGTGGTGTAACTCACGAATCATATATGAACTATTCAGATGAGGAAGAAGAAGCACTGGCATACTACACATTATCTCACCATGCTGATCAGTTTAATGGCGACGAAATCTTAGAAGGTATGAACCAATGGTGGACAAACGAAAAGAGAGAGAAAAATCCATTCATGACAACTTTCTATGCAGCTTCTCTAGGTGCATTGAAAGCAAAAGGAATTAATATTGGAAATGCACAGGTTGACCTTGCAGGTTCAGAATGGTACATGTCTCGCATTCCTAACAATTTCATGAACTTTGATGTATTATCAGCAAACCGAAATGATGTAACTCATGTAGCACCTAATCTTATGGTTGACCAATTAATTCCACGTGATGAAGTTATGATGTCTAAATATAACACGAACATTTTCGGAACGATGGATCGAAGAACGATTGACTCTGGTAACAGTTTAACAATGGAATCTTCAACAGTAATTTCTATGCCTTACTGGATTACGCAAAATCCTGAGGATGCTGCTTACGTAGAAAAATTAGGATCAAAAGTTACTGCACCTGTAAATAAAGGTACAGAAAGCTTAGCTTATCCAACTAATATTGCATCTATGAATCCTCATGCTAAATATAATGCGGATACACATACACTTACGATTAATGTGGGTGACTCTGTAAGATTAGATGCTAAAACAAAAGGATATGTAAGAAATGTTTCTTGGGCAACGAATTCTTGGGATCAAGCAGGATATAACAATGGATTACCTACACAAATCAATGCTGATGCAAATGTATCTCAAGTGATTGACCTAAGAAATATCGCAACTTACGGAGATGAAGGAAACGTTAGACCAACCGATTTAAGTGTAAATGGTGAGTACTACGGTGCTTATGCTACTGGTTTAAAACCAGGTACAACTACAGTTACTGCGTATGTGATTGATGGATTCTTTAGAACGCCAGCCAAAATAACATATACAATCAAAGTTGTTGACCCTAAAAAAGCAGCGGAACAAATTGCTCCTGCTCAGCTAGACAAACATTCATTTGCTTATCCAACATGGTTGAAAAATGCAATGGCTGAAAAGGGTCTAAATACGGATGGAAACAAAAATGTACAAATTAGTTATGAATCTTCATCACCAGATGATGTAGCTGTCGATAGCGAAACAGGACAAGTTACGTATAAAACAAATAATCCAGCTAAAATCACTGCAACCGTTATCTACTCTGCAATGACAATAGATGGAGAGCCTAGATTTGAAACAGATAGCCATGTTATGACGTTTGAACGAACTGTTTCTAAGAATGCTTCGCACAAAGTTTCATTTAATTCAAAAGGTGGATCAGTTGTTAATGCAAAAACTACAACTTACAATGCTGTAATCACAAAGCCAGTTAATCCAACAAGAAAAGGATTTGTATTTGCTGGATGGTACCAAGATGAATCTTTAAAAACAGCTTGGAACTTTGCAGCTGACAGAGTAGTAGAAAGTAAAACGCTTTACGCTAAATGGGTGGTTGCTTCACCGAAAAGCTTAAAAGCTACAAAAGCAAGTTCGACTTCAATTAAATTAACTTGGACTGGAGTAAGTGGTGTTTCAGGGTATGAAATTAGTCGCGCAACAACGAGCAATTTTTCAAGCAAAGTGACAAAAACAACTTCAAAAGCAACATTAACTACTACAGGTCTAGTGAAAGGTAAAACTTATTACTTTAAAGTACGTGCTTACACTGTTGTTGGAAATGTAAAAGTGTATAGTAATGAAGCGACAGTTGTGAAATACAAACTTTAAATGATACGTATTTGTAATCACCATTGCAATAAAATTGGCGTTGGTAAGTTTATAAAAACTATGAATATTAAAAGATCTTGGTATATGGACATATCCATATACCGAGATTTATAGAGGAGTGATGATTCGATGAAAAATAAATTTTTTGAAAAGAAATTTTTACCGATCGCTTCGAAAATAGGTAATCAAAGACATTTACTTGCTTTACGTGACGGTATAATGTTTGCAATGCCTTTAATGATAATAGGTTCATTCTTCATTATCGTAGCTTGGTTAGAAGCTGAATGGTATCAAAACTTTATGTCCAAAGTATTTGGTGAGAATTGGAATGCTTTTGGCGACATCGTTTATAACGGTACAATGGGGATCATCTCTTTAATTGCTGTGTTTGGGGTAGCATACTCACTTGCAAGTAGCTACAAAGTGGATAAAAAAAATATTGATGGTGTTCCAGCTGGTGTTTTAGCTTTAGCAGGTTATTTAATTGTTAATATCATGAGCACATTTACGGTTGATAAAGAAAGCGTTTCTGCTTGGTCGCCTGATCTATTTGGTGCCCAGTACTTATTCCTTGGTTTAATAGTTGCAATTATAACTGCTGAAATTTATCGTTTCTTCTTACAAAAAAAATTAATTATCACATTACCGGATACTGTACCACCAACGGTTTCACGTTCATTTACAGCTCTTATTCCTGGATTTGTAATTATTACACTCTTCTTACTTGTTCGATATGCGTTTTCTTTTACAGGATGGGAAACGTTCGCAACATTTATCCAAGAGGTTGTTACAAAACCATTTACGATTTTAGGTTCAACTTATATCGGTACTTTGATTGCTAGTTTATTAGAACACACATTATGGAGTTTTGGTATTCATGGTTCATCAATCATCACGTCCGTTATGGAACCAATTTGGATTACAAATGCAGATGCGAACTTAGCAGCTGTAAAAGAGGGAAAAGCTCTACCTCATATCATTACTTACACATTCTATGAAAACGGTATCTGGATGGGTGGATCTGGTGCTACGTTACCAGTCGCAATCTATATGATGTTTTTAGCAAAGTCGAAACTTCTTAAGAAAGTGGGACGCTTGGCAATCGGACCTTCTATTTTTAACGTCAACGAACCAATTATGTTTGGTGTTCCGATTGTTTTAAACCCATTCTTAATGATTCCTTTTATGATAGCACCAATAGCAGTATTGACAGTTACTTATTTTGGTACGGCATTAGGCATTTTCCCACACACGACAGGTACAATCATTCCTTGGACAACTCCATATTTTATCAGTGGTTATCTAATGACCGGTGGTAAGATAATGGGTGTTGTGATGCAATTGGTTGCTTTTGCTGTTGCCTTTGCAGTTTGGTTCCCATTCATAAAGATGTGGGATAAGAAAAACTTAGAAATGGAGAAAGCTAGTAATAATCAAGGGGTGTCTTCTTCAGGTAGTCAAACGATTCAAGTCTGACAACTATCCTATTCATTACAAAACCGATAGTTCGAATTAGAACACTTGATTATGAAATGCGAAAACAACGATGAAAAATAAAAAGAAAATAGTTACTCAGTTTCGATTTAAAAGAATAGTTGCTTTTGTCATCGATGCGGTGATCGTTTCAATCCTTCTTTCGATCGTTTATCGACTAACAGGATTTGCAAACTTTCCTGGGGTCTTAACAAAGATGATTGAAATAAATAGAACAATGGGTGAAACGGGTACTCAAGATGCGACTGTAAGGGTAATGTCTCTCTTTAATGAAGCCTTTCTTCAAGCGCTTATTATCTGGTTTTGTTATGAAGTGTTAACTACCTTCTTATTTAGGGGATCAACAATCGGAAAGCGAATCTTTCGATTGAAGCTAACACATATTAATCACGAAAAAGGTAAGCTTGCTTATGGCATATTAGTCATTGTTAGAAGTTTCTTTAAATTTTTGTCGATGTTTCTTTTTCAAGGCATCCCATTCTTACTATCAGTTATCAGCATATTTGCTAATCCAAAGTCGTTAGCTGCTTACGATCGAATTGCTCGTTTAGTAATTGCAGATAAAAACGGCGTTTAAAAGCTTACTAAAGAAAGAGGAAATAAAAATGAATATTTTACTTTGTTGTTCTGCTGGCATGTCAACAAGTTTAATTGTTTCTAAAATGGAAAAGGTTGCTGAGTCTAGAGGGATTTCAGCCAACATTTGGACAGTTTCTGAATCGGTTATTCGCTCAGAATTCATCGAGGCGGATGTGTTATTGTTAGGACCACAAGTACGTTTTCTATTGGAAGAAATGGAAAGTGTCTGTGGTGAGAATAATATTCCAATTGATGTTATTGATATGTTTAGTTACGGAATGTGTGATGGTGAAGCGATTCTCGAGCAAGCGATCAAATTAATGGATAATAGGTAGTATAAAATATTGAGAAGTTTCACTTCTTATCTAGTCACTAGAAAATAAATAACATTAAATATATAAACATGAAAAATTTGCGGCCATAAGGATATTTCCTGACAGAATTGATCATGAAAGAGAAAGGAGGTCCGTTTATGGTAAAGAATGAAACAGAAATCTTCACATTGATTTTACATGGTGGCAATGGTAGAAGTGCGGCAATGGAAGCCATTCAAGCAGCAAAAAAACAGGATATGGAATTAGCTCGCAAGAAATTAAAAGAAGCAAACGATTCTTTAAATGAGGCACATCATATTCAAACAACACTTATTCAATCAGAGATTGGCGGAAATCCAACAGAGATTTCACTTTTAATGATTCACGCACAAGATCACTTGATGAATGCGATGACCGTAAAAGACTTAGCCAAAGAGTTCGTTGACTTGTATGAGAGGGGCCTAAAATAATGTCAAAGAAATTTAAAATCGTGACTATAGGTGGAGGCTCAAGTTATACCCCAGAACTGGTTGAAGGTATCATAAAGCGTTATGACAAAATACCAGTTACAGAACTTTGGCTTGTTGATATTGAAGCAGGTCGTGAGAAATTAGAAACAGTTGGTGCACTTGCAAAGCGTATGGTTAGAAAAGCTAGAATTCCAATGGAGATTCATCTTTCTTATAATCGTCGTGAGGCCTTAAAAGATGCTGATTTCGTTACGACACAACTTCGTGTTGGACAATTGGCTGCGCGAGCACTTGATGAAAGAATTCCATTAAAACATGGTGTAATCGGTCAAGAAACAAATGGTGCTGGTGGTTTGTTCAAAGCACTGCGTACGATTCCAGTTATTTTGGATATTTGTAAGGAAGTTGAAGAGCTTTGTCCAGATGCGTGGGTATTAAACTTTACAAATCCTGCAGGTATGGTGACAGAGGCCGTATTAAGATATTCAAATATTAAGAGATTTATTGGACTTTGCAATATACCAATAGGAATGGAAATGGGCATTGCAAAGCTTTTAAATGTTGATTACTCACGTGTTCGAATTGATTTTGCAGGGCTGAATCATATGGTTTTCGGTTTAGAAGTTTTTCTAGATGGAGTCAGTGTAAAAGAGAAGGTACTTGAAATGATCATGGATCCAGCGAATGCAAGTTTTGTAAAAAATATTGATGCAGAAGAATGGGCACCTGAATTCTTAAAAGGAATCAATGTTATTCCGTGCTCATACCATCACTATTACTACAAAACATCTGAGATGCTGGATAGAGCATTGAAAGATTTTGAGTCGAATGAAACACGTGCAGAAGTCGTGCAAAAAATAGAAGAATCACTATTTGAAAAATATAGAGATGAAACGTTAGATATAAAACCACCTGAGTTAGAAAAACGTGGTGGAGCGTACTACTCTGACGCGGCATGTCGTTTGATTTCATCAATTTATAATGATACTCGAGATATTCAACCATTGAACACGATAAACAAAGGTGCAATTTCAAGCTTACCATATGACACTGCTGTTGAAGTGAGTTGCGTCATTACAAAGGATGGTCCAGTTCCGTTAACAATTGGAGAACTGCCAGTACCAGTTCGAGGGTTGATTCAAACGATTAAATCTTTTGAACAGACGGCAATTGAGGCTGCAGTAGAAGGAAGTCGTGAAAAAGCAATTCTTGCATTGACGATTAATCCACTTGTTGCGAACGATAAATTGGCTGTAGCGATTGTAGATGAAATGCTTGAGGCTCATAAAGAATATTTACCTAGATTTTTTAATTGATAAAATTTTAATCTCTATTGAGCTAATAGATCACAAAATTAGTGAAATAAAAAAGGCATCGTTCTGCATTAAAATGTACCCTTTGTAAAGGACATTAAAAAAAGGTTAGGCCACACAAAGAAGATGATTTCTGTATTCTACAGGACTCATCTTCTTTAATTTCCATTGATATCTAAAATAGTTATAGTACTTCAT
>Ga0209025_1001528_pt1 | contig 29602 bp, 27 predicted proteins | sample AraplaMF_Col_mLB_FD_184256 | JGI IMG/M metagenome (GOLD analysis project Ga0209025, IMG submission 184256) | Arabidopsis root microbial communities from the University of North Carolina, USA - plate scrape MF_Col_mLB (SPAdes) (version 2) | ecosystem: Host-associated > Plants > Roots > Endosphere... | reverse complement strand
TGGCAGATCGTTTAAAAGCGCCAATCGCTATCATCGATAAACGCCGTCCACGTCCAAATGTAGCGGAAGTAATGAATATCGTAGGTAATATCGAAGGTAAAACAGCAATTTTAATTGATGACATCATTGATACAGCTGGTACAATTACATTAGCAGCAAATGCTCTTGTAGAGAACGGTGCTTCTGAAGTATATGCTTGTTGTACACACCCAGTTTTATCTGGTCCAGCAATTGAACGTATTCAAAATTCAAATATTAAAGAGTTAGTTGTAACGAACTCTATCGTATTACCAGAAGAAAAGAAAATTGATAAAGTACAAGAACTTTCTGTTGCTCCATTAATTGGCGAAGCAATTATTCGTGTTTACGAAGAAGAATCTGTAAGTGTACTATTTAATTAATTGGATAGAATGAGACGTAACCAGTGTTGGTTACGTCTTTTCGTATCGAAAAAAGAAAGTGGTGTTACAATGAAATTAATAGTAGGACTTGGTAACCCAGGCAGAGAATATGAATTAACAAGGCATAACATTGGGTTTATGGCGATAGATGAATTATCTAGACGCTGGAATATCCCGTTAAATGAGCAAAAATTTAAGGGTTTATTCGGTGCGGGTTTTGTAAATGGAGAGAAAGTTATTTTATTAAAGCCACTTACATATATGAATTTATCTGGAGAAAGTATTCGCCCACTTATGGACTACTATAAAATTGATATTGAAGATTTTATAGTGATGTATGATGATTTAGATATGCCAGTTGGAAAATTACGTCTTCGTATGAAAGGCAGTGCGGGTGGACATAACGGTGTAAAATCAACAATTGCCCATTTAGGAACACAGGAATTTCAGCGCATTCGTATGGGAATTGATCGTCCTAAAAATGGCATGAAAGTGGTTGATTATGTATTAGGACGCTTTACAGCAGATGAGATGCCTGAAGTAAAACGAGCGATTGAAAAAAGTGCAGATGCGTGTGAAGAATGGTTGAAAACGCCATTTTTACAAGTTATGAACACCTTCAATAATTAACGTTTCCAAAATGGAATATTTTTTAATGCTTATATCCATAATAGTAATAATTGTGCAGCTAGGAGGAAGTTATGGACGGACATTATTACTGCAGACATTGTGGATGTAGAATAGGTAGTATTACAGCGGAAAAAGTATACGGCATTGTGCTAGGTCAACTAACAGAGCAAGAGCGATTAGAAATGATTCATTTTGATGAAAACGGAAATATATATATAAAAACAATTTGTGAATCGTGTCAAAAAACGCTCGCATCCTATCCAGAGTATTATGAGTATGAACTGTTCTTACAATGAAAATGAAACTTCTGTTAGATCATGTTTTTCTTATCAATAGTTAGCTAAACACACTGCTCCTTGTAATGGGAGGAACTTCCATCCTTATCTTTTCTAAATATGAAGATGAGAGAATTACAGCGATAAGGGATAGGATGTATTGCTTCGCTTTGGCTTGTCCAAAGCATTTTTCTGTTTTCTTTTTCCGAAATATTTGCATAAAATATAGTAGCTTGCTCTTTATGTTGAGAGGAGTTTTGAAAAATGATAGGTTTACTAGAGCAATTTTACGAAAATAAAGAAATACGATCAATTATAGATGGATTAGAGGAAGGTTTAAAAGAACAGCTTATCTCAGGTATGGCAACTTCTTCTCGTTCATTATTAATGGCTAGTTTATATAAAAAAACAAAGCAGTCGCAGCTTGTTATAACGCATAATTTATATCAGGCGCAAAAGGTGTATGAGGATTTAGTTTCGTTAATTGGAGAGAAGAATGTTTGGTTATATCCTGTAAATGAATCTATTGCATCAGAAATCGGTGTTGCGAGCCCAGAATTGAAGTCACAGCGCATTGAAGTGTTGAATCGCTTAGCGGCTGGAGAAAGTGGAATTATTGTAGCCCCTGTTGCTGGTTTGCGGCGTTTTTTACCGACAAAAGAGATGTGGAAGACACAGCAAATTGAATTGAAAATGGGACAAGAAATTGAGCTTGATGAACTGCTTCGCATGTTAACGACTATGGGTTATGAACGTAAATCTATGGTAGAGGCACCAGGTGAGTTTAGTGTTCGCGGTGGGATATTAGATATCTATCCATTAACAGAAGAATTGCCAGTTCGTATTGAACTGTTTGATACCGAAGTAGATTCTATCCGTTCTTTTACTGTAGATGAACAACGCTCGCAAGAGAAGATGGATAGTATATCGTTTGGCCCAGCTACTGAATTTGTATTTTCTAAAGAAGAACTAGCAGTTGGAATTCAGAAGCTAGAATCAAGTTTAGCTAATACATTAAAAAAGGTATCTGATGAGAAGCTAAAAACAACAATATTAGAAACTGTTACATATGAATTAGAATTATTGAAAAACGGACAGACCATTGAGCAGATGTTCAAGTATTTATCTTTATTTTATAAAGAACCTGCTAGTCTAATAGAATATTTACCGGAAAATGGTGTGGTTATTCTAGACGAGGTTTCTCGAATTCAAGAAACAGCAGATCATTTAGAAACAGAAGAAGCAGAATGGTACATATCGCTTCTTGGAGAAGGAGCAATTGTTCAAGATTTAACTTTTTCTCATAGTTTTTCCCAATTTCTGAACCATAAAAAACGAAATTTCTTATATTTAACTTTGTTTTTACGTCATATTCCGCATACAAATCCGCAAAACATTGTGAATTTGACATGTAAAACGATGCAAGACTTTCATGGTCAAATAAATTTATTAAAAACAGAAATTGATAGATGGACGAAAAGTCGGTTTACGACAGTTGTATTAGGTGCAAATGAAGAACGAACGAAGAAATTGCAGCACATCTTAAACGATTATGACATTGAAGCAGATATTATTGAAGGAACAGATGTATTGCTCCCAGGTCGTATTCAAATTGCGGTGGGTGACTTACATGCAGGTTTTGAAATGCCGATGCAAAAGCTTGCGATTATTACCGAAAAGGAATTATTTAATAAGAAGGTGAAAAAGTCACAGCGTAAGCAAAAACTTTCGAATGCAGAGAGAATTAAAAGTTACTCTGAATTAAAAGTTGGTGATTACGTTGTTCACGTAAATCACGGTATCGGTAAATTTTTAGGAATTGAAACATTAGAAATTAATGGTGTTCATAAAGATTATTTGCATATCAAGTATCAAGGAAACGATAAGCTATACGTCCCGATTGAACAAATTGATCAAGTACAAAAGTATGTGGGATCTGAAGGGAAAGACCCCAAAATCTATAAATTGGGCGGAAATGATTGGAAGAAGGTTAAGACAAAGGTAGAAAAATCTGTTCAAGATATTGCAGATGATTTAATTAAGCTGTATGCAGAGCGCGAAGCAGCAAAAGGTTACGCATTTACTCCAGATACATCTGAGCAGCAGGATTTTGAATCATCATTTCCTTATCAAGAAACAGAAGATCAGTTACGCTCAATTACAGAAATTAAGAAGGATATGGAGCGCGGTCGTCCGATGGATCGTCTGCTTTGCGGTGATGTTGGATATGGAAAAACTGAAGTTGCGATCCGGGCTGCTTTTAAAGCGATTATGGATGAAAAGCAAGTTGCGATTTTAGTACCAACAACGATTTTAGCACAGCAACATTACGAAACAATTCGAGAACGTTTTCAAGACTATCCGGTTAATATCGGGTTATTAAGTCGCTTCCGTACGAGAAAACAGCAAAATGAAACGATTAAAGGATTAAAAGACGGTACTGTTGACGTTGTTATCGGTACACATCGTCTTCTATCAAAGGATGTCATATATAAAGATTTAGGATTACTCATTATTGATGAAGAGCAGCGCTTTGGTGTAACGCATAAAGAAAAAATTAAGCAATTAAAAGCTAATATCGATGTACTAACATTAACGGCAACGCCAATTCCACGTACGCTTCATATGTCTATGTTAGGAGTTCGCGATTTATCTGTTATTGAAACACCGCCAGAAAATCGCTTCCCGGTACAAACGTATGTTGTGGAATATAATCCAGCGTTAATAAGAGAAGCGATTGAACGTGAACTGGCGCGAGGCGGACAAGTGTATTTCTTATACAATCGCGTTGAAGACATTGAGCGAAAAGTAGATGAAATTTCAATGCTTGTTCCTGATGCACGTGTAACTTTTGCGCACGGAAAGATGAATGAAGGTGAATTAGAATCTGTCATGCTTTCTTTCCTAGAGGGTCAGCACGATGTACTTGTGAGTACCACAATTATTGAAACAGGTGTTGATATTCCGAATGTAAATACATTAATTGTATTCGATGCAGATCGTATGGGATTATCGCAGTTGTATCAGTTGCGTGGACGGGTAGGGCGTTCTAATCGTGTTGCCTATGCGTATTTCACATATAAGCGTGATAAAGTGTTATCTGAGGTTGCAGAAAAACGTTTGCAAGCTATTAAAGAGTTTACGGAGTTAGGATCTGGATTTAAAATTGCTATGCGTGATTTATCTATCCGCGGAGCAGGTAATTTATTAGGTGCAGAGCAACATGGATTTATTGATTCCGTTGGTTTTGACTTGTATTCACAAATGTTAAAAGATGCAATTGAACAGCGAAGAGGTACGGGTGCAGAAGAGCAAACGGTTGATGTAGAGATTGATCTAGAAGTAGATGCATATTTACCGGATGCGTATATTTCCGATAGTAAACAAAAAATCATGATGTATAAGCAATTTAGGGGCGTTTCTGCTATTGAGGATATTGAAGAATTACAAGAAGAGATGATTGATCGCTTCGGTGACTATCCTCAAGAAGTTGGATATTTACTCCAAATTGCAAATATTAAAGTGTTAGCAACGCAAGAAGGAATCGAATTGATTAAGCAAACGAAACAAGAAGTGACACTGTTGTTTTCAGAAAAAGCTAGTCAAAATATTGATGGTGGAAAATTATTTATGCTTGGAAGCAGCTTTGGGCGCATGATTGGTCTTGGTATGGAGGGTTCACGCCTGAAAATTGTGATGAATGTGCGTGAACTAGAAGTAGCAAAGTGGCTTACAATCGCTGAAAATTTATTAAAAGGTTTAAAAGATGTGAAAAAAGAAGAGATAAATGCTTAAATGAGAATAAAAAATAACATTCGACGTGCATAGAAGAACTAATGTGTAAAATACTATGTTTAATAGTTGGTGATTTTTACATGAACAGGTAAAACACCACTTTTATCATCAGTAGAAAGTGAGGCAGCATTAGAATGAAAGCAACTGGAATTGTACGTCGAATTGATGATTTAGGAAGGGTTGTTATTCCGAAAGAAATTCGCAGGACTCTCCGTATTCGGGAAGGTGACCCGTTAGAAATTTTTGTTGATCGCGATGGAGAAGTTATTTTAAAGAAATATTCTCCAATTAGCGAATTAGGTGATTTTGCTAAAGAATATGCAGATGCTTTATATGATAGTTTAGGGCATAATGTACTTGTTTGTGACCGCGATTCAATTATTGCTGTTTCTGGCGTGTCCAAAAAAGAATACTTAAATAAAAGCGTTGGAGATTTAGTTGAGAAAGCGATGGAAGAACGCAAATCGGTTGTTATGACAGACGAAAGTGAAATTTCGATTACTGATGGAGTGGCCGAAAAGGTACAATCTTATACAATCGGTCCGATTATCGCAAATGGTGATCCAATTGGAGCTGTTATTATTTTTTCAAAAGAAGCAATCATTAGTGATGTAGAACATAAGGCTGTGGATACAGCGGCAAGCTTCCTAGCAAAACAAATGGAACAATAAAGCTCTCACCAATCGGGCTCTAACAGGCAGTTAATCTTCATGATGTACTCGAATAAACTGCCTGTTAGAGCTAAGCTAATCCTATGGGTGGTACAGTTTTGTGATACACCGTAATGTACTGTGGAATTATATATTTATGTAAAGGTAGCGTTTTGCTACCTTTTTTTATATGATCACATTGAAAGTGAAAAGCTGTTTTTTTCTTTATGATATAATACGTAGGATGAGTATAGAAAAAGGGAGATTGTATGGTTATGGAGACGAAGAAGTACCACGCTTTTTGGCGCGGAGCGATTATATTAACAATTGCGAGCTTTGTTACAAAAGTATTGAGCGCCTTTTACCGTATTCCATATCAAAATATAGCTGGTGATATTGGTTTTTATATTTATCAGCAAATTTACCCGTTTTACGGGTTTTGTTTAATTTTAACGACATATGGTTTTCCAATCATTATTTCAAAAATGATTGCAGAACGTTTAGAGCGAGGAGAACGGAAAGAAGCAGAATCTATTATATGTATTTCTTTTTGGTTTTTATTAGCTATTGGGATCATAGGGTGTAGTGCATTATTCTTCGGCGCACATACAATTGCATCTTTAATGGGAGATGCGAATTTAGAAAAGTTAATTTGCGTTATTGCATTTTCTTTTTTATTAATGCCATTTCTCGCGGTAGCAAGAGGTTATTTCCAAGGGGTTGGAAATATGATGCCAACGGCTATATCACAGGTAATAGAACAAACGATTCGCGTATCCATTATCGTGTTTTTATCATTATTCCTCATAAAAAAAGGATTTGATTTATATACGGTGGGAGCAGGTGCTATGTTTGGCTCTATAGCAGGTGGTTTTATTGGTGTGATTGTAATGCTGTTTTATTTGCGAAAAGACTTTAGTTCTATTTTTCTGCAAAGTTTTAAAGGGATGTTCAATAAAAAGGCCATTATTCGTACGTTGTTTTGGCAAGGGATTGCAATTTGTGTTAGTAACTTAGTGTTAATTTTTATACAAATGGCAGATTCTATTTCACTTTATAGCTTACTTGTTCAGAACGGGGAGCCAGTAGAAATAGCAAAAACTCTAAAGGGGATATATGATCGCAGCATTCCTCTTATGCAGCTTGGAACGGTCGTGACAACATCGTTTTCACTTTCTTTAACCCCGATGATTTCGGCTGCAAAAGAGAGAGGAGATCAAGCATTCATTCGCAAAAAAGTACAGCTAGCAATTAAAATTACATTTGTAATTGGGATTGCTGCATCATTAGGACTCGCGAGTATTATTCGTCCGACAAATATTATGTTATTTGCAAATGATGATGGTTCCGTTGTGTTAGGGCTTTTATCTATTTCTATTTTGTTTAGTTCATTAGCAATTACAACTGCATCTATTTTGCAAGGATTAGGGCAAATAGTAAAACCAGCTGTATATGTTGTGATTGGTGCATGTGTGAAATTATTACTCAATTATATATTCATGCCGCATTTTGGTGTGATTGGTGCAGCGATTGCAACTGTAATTGCGTTGTTGTGTATTGCCATATTGAATAGTGTATTACTGATTCGAGAGGTTAATGAGCCGCTTATACAGAAAACTCCTATTGTAGGTGTGACAATTGGAGCATTAAGTATGGTGCTGGTGCTTGCTTGCTGTATGTATATGTTTGAGTGGTTTGGATTACAAGCTAACGAGGAGCATAGAGGGTTAGCGGCGATTCAAGCGTTATTATGTGTTGGTGTTGGCGGTTTACTGTATGTATTTTTAATTTTAAAGCTGCAAGTATTTACAGCGCAGGAAATTGGAACGGTTATGAAACAAGAAAAAGTACAAACTTCTTTGAAGAAGAGTGGATAGAGGTGGGCTATATGAAAAGAACAATTACGATTTTAGGATTAGGAGCTGGTGAGTTAGACCAGCTTACAATGGGCGTATATCGAAAGGTGAAAGCAGCAGCACACATGTATGTTCGAACAAAAGAACATCCAGTTATAGAGGAGCTCGAGAAAGAAGGTGTATTATACACATCTTTTGATGCTGTATATGAAGCGTACGATACATTTGAAGAAGTGTATGAAACAATTTCTAACACATTGATTGAAAAAGCTAAGGATGCTGACATTTTATATGCAGTTCCAGGTCATCCGCTTGTAGCAGAGCGTACTGTACAACTTTTGCTGCAAAAAGGAGAAAAAGAGAATATTGATGTGCGCATCGAGGGTGGGCAAAGCTTTTTAGACCCAATGTTTACAAGTTTGAAAATCGATCCAATTGAAGGGTTTCAGTTAATTGATGCGACGTCACTTGAAAGAGGACAATTAGAGCTTCGTCAGCACTTAATTTTCTGCCAAGTGTATGATGCATTTATTGCATCTGAGGTCAAACTAACATTAATGGAAATGCTTCCGGATGATTATGAAGTATACATTGTGACTGCGGCAGGAACTTCATTTGAACAAGTGAAGAAAGTACCACTCTATTTATTAGATCATGAGGCTGAGCTAAATAATTTAACGAGTGTGTACGTGCCGCCAGTGTTAAATCGACAATCATTGTATCAAGAATTTGCTGTATTACGTGATATTATTGCGGAGCTACGCGGGCCAAATGGATGCCCATGGGATAAAAAGCAAACGCATCAAACTTTAAAGAAATATTTAATTGAAGAAGCATATGAGGTGTTAGAAGCTATTGATGAGGAAGATGACGATCATCTTGTTGAAGAGCTTGGCGATGTTCTATTGCAAGTTATGCTTCATGCACAAATTGGTGAAGATGAAGGTTGGTTCTCGATTGATGATGTCATTCGCACGTTGTCTGAAAAAATGGTCCGTCGTCACCCTCATGTATTCGGAGATGTTAGTGTAGAGACCGCTGATGATGTTATTACGAATTGGGAAGAAATTAAGAAACAAGAAAAAGGAAATGTAAAAGAGTCTATCCTATCAGGTGTTCCGAAAAGTTTACCACAGTTAATGCGCGCTTATGAAATTCAAAAAGAAGCAGCAAAGGTTGGTTTTGACTGGGATCATATTAAACCAATGATGGAAAAAGTAGATGAGGAATGGGAAGAATTTCAACATGAAGTAACGGTAATGGATGAAAAGAAGATGTTATCGGAATTTGGAGATTTAATGTTTGCATTTGTGAATATTGCTCGCTATTATAAAATCAATCCGGAAGAAGCACTTCATAAAACAAATGAAAAATTTATAAGCCGTTTTTTATATATGGAAGCAAAGGTTGCTAGTATGGAAAAGGAAATGAAAGATTTTTCTTTAAAAGAGCTTGATGCATTATGGGAAGAAGCAAAGCGAATAGAGAATGAATAAGGGGGAATCGTTATGCGTTTAGATAAATTTTTAAAAGTGTCTCGTCTTATCAAAAGAAGAACATTAGCAAAAGAAGTTGCAGATCAAGGACGAATTATGATTAATGGTCAAGTCGCGAAAGCGAGCTCAACTGTAAAAGCAGAAGACGAATTAACGATTCGTTTCGGTCAAAAAGTTGTTACGGTAAAAATTAATGAATTAAAAGAAACGACAAAAAAAGAAGATGCTGCAAACTTATATACCGTTGTTCGTGAAGAAAGAGTTGAAGTCAAAGCGGAAGATAGCTTGTTCTAAATAATTTTGTCCCCTCATACATTGATACTAGTATAAAGTTATGGGGGGATGGACGTGAACAAAGGATATTCAATGTCGTCTTCTAATCAACAAAATGTTACTGTAGAGCATGACATTGTAATGAGGGGAAGACGCGTTCTTGATATTACGGGGGTCAAGCAGGTAGAGAGTTTTGATAGTGAAGAATTTCTATTAGAAACAGTCATGGGCTTTTTAACGATACGCGGTCAAAATTTACAAATGAAAAACCTTGATGTTGAAAAAGGACTTGTATCCATTAAAGGGAAAATATATGAGATGGCTTACATTGATGAGCATCAAGGGGAGAAAGCTAAAGGGTTCTTTAGCAAGTTGTTTAAATGAGCTTAACGGTTCAATTATATACAATGCTTTCAATGATTGGGATGGGCGTTTCACTTGGAGCAGCTTTAGATACATATCATCGTTTTTTGAAACGTGGAGAGCGAAAGCGTTGGCTCGTATTTATTTATGATATTTTATTTTGGATTGTCCAAGCCCTTGTTGTATTTTATGTATTGTTGCTTGTAAATCAAGCAGAGTTACGTATGTATGTATTTTTAGCATTGCTGTGTGGCTTTGCCGCATATCAAAGTTTGCTAAAGTCATTGTACATGAAAGTATTAAATTTTTTGATTTACATTTTTGTTCAAACATTTTATTTTTGTGTTCGCGTTGTTCAATTATTTATTGTTAAGCCAATTACGATTTTGATTCATTTAATTATAGCGTTTGCGCTATTTTTATTTCGTCTTGTAGTTGGAATTGGAACTGGGTTATGGAAATTTATTATAGCAATATTGCGGTTAGTGTGGAAAATTATTTTCATCCCTGTTCGATTTGTTTGGTTTGTTATATGGAAACTTCTCCCTAATCGTGTTAAAATTTTCATAAAGAGACAAGCAGGACTTTTAAAATATTTCAAGAAAATGAAGAAGCATATATTCCTAATTTGGGAACTTATAAAAAAGAAGTTAGGGGGACCTCGAAAATGAGGGAACTAAAGCAAAAATATGTATTGGAACAGAATCCTAATTCTGTTAAAAGGCATATAATACAATCGAACGAAGGTAGAAAGCGTGTTTATCGTCGATTAGCTTTATTTTTGGCTGTTGCTTTTGTAGCTATTGTAAGTGTTAGCGTGATTTTTTATCAACAAAATAGCGCGATTAACACTAAAGAAGCAAAAGTAAAAGAATTGGAAAAAGAAACAAATGTGTTAATGACGAAAGAAGAACAGCTGAAAGAAGAAATTAAAAAATTACATGATGAGAACTATGTTTTAGAGATTGCTAGAAGAGATTATTACTTTTCAAAGCCCGGGGAGATAATTTTTCCCATTTCTAAGAAGTAGCTGTTGTATTGACACTATATTTTAAGATTTTATATAATGAAGTAAAATTTGACTTTTTAACCACTAAGGAGGAGCGTTTTTTTTATGTCAATTGAGGTAGGCAGCAAGTTACAGGGTAAAGTAACAGGTATTACGAATTTTGGGGCTTTTGTAGAGCTGCCAGAGGGATTAACTGGTCTTGTTCATATTAGTGAAGTAGCTGATAATTATGTGAAAGATATTAATGATCACTTAAAAGTAGGCGATCAAGTAGAAGTAAAAGTTATTAACGTTGAGAAAGACGGTAAAATTGGTTTATCTATTAAAAAAGCGAAAGAGCGTGAAAAAACAGAAGGCGAACAACGTGATAATCAACGTGCTGGACGTCCTCAACGTAATCGTTCTTTTAACAGAGACAATCGCGGTGGCGGCGACAACCGTAACCCAAAAGAAACATTTGAGCAAAAGATGGCTCGCTTTTTAAAAGACAGTGAAGATCGTTTAACTTCTTTAAAGCGTAATACGGAGTCAAAACGTGGCGGCCGTGGCGCTCGTCGCGGATAAAACTTGCTGTTTATTTAAAATAAAGAGAAGCACCCAGAGTGTTCACTTAGGGTGCTTTTTTTATGATGAAAACAGTGTGTAGAAAAAATAACAAAAATTTTTAAAAACATGTTGACTTTAAATGTCGTTTAAGATAATATACTAATTGTCCGTTAAATACGACATGGCGGTGTAGCTCAGCTGGCTAGAGCGTACGGTTCATACCCGTGAGGTCGGGGGTTCGATCCCCTCCGCCGCTATATATTTTAACGGCCCGTTGGTCAAGTGGTTAAGACACCGCCCTTTCACGGCGGTAACACGGGTTCGAATCCCGTACGGGTCATCAATGAAAAGATCATGCAAATTATGCATGATCTTTTTTTGTCTCGTTATTGTGGACAGCTATCCTCACAATTTTGAGGTGAGGATAGCTGTTGGTATTTTCCTAATCGGTGATAAAAAATAATGAAACGTTTTCTTTATGTTAAGAGATTGTAAAGTTATGTGCTTCTTCTACAAAAACAACTATCATTTTCTGAAAATTCAATGATTTAAAAAGGGATTCGCGTGTAACTCTGTATATATATGGTGTTATTTTGTATAAAAAGTCGAACAATTATTGTGATACAAACTGTTATTTTGACAAAAACTCCGCAACATACATTTTATAATTACAAGTAATAAAATATGCAGGTGGTGTTCAAAATATGCCAAGAGCAGGAAGGAATACTGTCAATCCAAATTCTAGTGCGCTTGCTATAGGCCATGGGCAAATGACAGCTGAAAAGTGGACAAGCAAATTAAGGCTGAAATTGGAACAAATTTTCTTTCGTTGGGGATTTGTGGTTATGTTGGTTGGTTTTCTTTTGGGACGAGCATATATTTTAACGAACATTTTACCATTTACTTTACCGTTCTTTGCTGCTGTATACGTGATGAAACGCGATAAAATGGCTCTTGCATTTCTCGCTGTAATGGCAGGTGCATTTTCGGTTTCATTAGAAAATCTATTTTTTGCCTTTGCGTCTATATTTACATTCTTCATCTATAATATCTTCTTTAATCGTTTTACAAGTAAGACGATTGGCCTTGTACCATTTCAAGTATTTATTTCCGCATTAACCGCTCATCTTATCGTTGTTTATTTCGCGCAAGGAACAATTGGTATGTATGATTTGCTTATTAGTACAATTGAAGCAGGATTAAGCTTCGTGTTAACAATGATTTTCTTGCAAAGTGTGCCTCTTTTAATAGAACGAAAAGGAAAACAACAATCTTTAGAAACGGAAGAAATTGTTTGCCTAATTATATTGTTAGCATCTGTATTAACCGGTACAACTGATTGGTTTGTTTATGATTTATCAATTCAGCATATTTTTACGAGATATTTAGTATTGGTGTTTGCATTTGTGGCAGGGGCGGCAACAGGTTCTACGGTAGGTGTTGTGACAGGTTTGATTTTAAGCTTAGCGAATGTGGCGAGCCTGTATCAATTAAGTTTACTGGCGTTCTCTGGATTGTTAGGTGGCTTGCTGAAAGAGGGGAAGCGAATAGGTGTAAGTTTAGGTTTATTAATTGGAACAAGTTTAATTACGTTATACGTAGATAAACAAACAAGTATAGTAGTGACGTTGTTAGAATCAGGTGTAGCGATTGTATTGTTTTTATTAACACCTAAGTTTATTATAGAACGTCTTTCTAAATATATGCCAGGGACACAAGAGCATACGAATGATCAACAACAGTATTTAAGAAGAATGCGTGATGTAACAGCAAATAAAATTAATCAGTTTGCAAATGTGTTTGAAGCATTATCTAATAGTTTTTCTATATATGGGTATATAGAAAATGAAGATAAGGACACGGAGACGGATTTATTTTTAAGCACAATTACCGCCAAGACATGTCAGACGTGCTTTAAAAAGGATCAGTGTTGGGTTGTGAATTTTGATAAAACGTACGATTATATGAAGCAACTCATGAACGAAACGGAAGAAGATACATTGCAAAATAATCGTAAATTGCTCCGTGATTTTGAAAAATATTGTGTGAGAGGAACGAAGGTAACGGGTTTAATAGATGATGAATTAGAGCATTTTTATGAAGGGCAAAAGCTAAGGAAGCAAATGCGCGATAATCGGAGAATTGTTGCTGAGCAACTTATGGGTGTTTCGAAAGTAATGGCAGATTTCTCGAAAGAGATTCAAAAGGAAAGAGAGAATCATCAGGTGCAAGAGGAACAAATTTTACAAGCATTTCGTGATTTTGGTGTAGAGGTTGAGCATGTTGATATTTATTGTCTAGATCGGGGGAATATTGATATTGAAATGATGATTCCTGCTTCGTGTAATAAACATGGGGAATGTGAAAAGCTTGTTGCCCCAATGCTGTCTGATATTTTACGCGAGACGGTTGTTGTGAAACATGAAGAGCGATCAGCATATCCGAATGGTTATAGTACAGTATCTTTTGGCTCGGCTAAAACGTTTTCTGTTGATACAGGTCTTGCTACAGCGGCTAAAGGAGGGGGATTTGTATCTGGTGATTCCTATGCCATGATGGAGTTAAGCGTGGGGAAATACGCGCTTGCTATTAGCGATGGGATGGGAAATGGAAGACGGGCTCACATGGAAAGTAAAGAGACAGTGAAACTGTTGCAAAAAATATTGCAATCAGGTATTGATGAGGAGATTGCAATCAAATCGATTAATTCAATTCTCTCGCTACGAACAACCGAAGAAATGTTTACAACATTAGATTTAGCGATGATTGATTTACGTGATGCAAATGCTAAGTTTTTAAAGATTGGTTCTACACCAAGTTTTGTGAAACGTGGTAATCAAGTGTTTCAAATAGAAGCGAGTAATTTACCGATGGGAATTATTGAGGACTTTGAAGTCGACGTTGTAGGCGAACAATTAAAATCCGGTGATATTTTAGTCATGATGAGCGATGGGATTTTTGAAGGTGCGAAACATGTAGAGAATCATGAAGTGTGGATGAAGCGGAAGATTAAAGAATTAGAAACGGAAGATCCACAAGAGATTGCTGATATTATTATGGAAGATGTTATCCGTACTGATAATGGGTATATTAATGATGACATGACAATTGTGGTAGCAAAAGTAAAAAAGAATATGCCGAAATGGGCTACAATTCCTATCGTTAGTAAACAAGCGCAATAAAGTGAAACTTCCACCAGTGGGAACCCCTGCTGGTGGTTAGTTGAACCGATTAGGTTCTTATGGGTTTCGTTTTCTTTTCGCTTGTTGTAATTTTGAGAAATGGGAATATCCGTATCTCTTACTGCTTTTTGAGTTAAAAGAGGTAGATGACAGGGCCTGGGAATATACCTGAGGCCTGTTTGTTATACATAAAATATTTAAATTTGTTTATTTCCGTGTTCAAATAAAAATGCATATGTAAGATAAATTGTGAAATTTATACATCTTTGTTTTGCAGAAAGCTTGTAAAAGTTGTACCATTATATCAAGGTATGCTATCGTTTTAGCTCAATGAAAGGTGATTGCGGCATTGAAAGATGAATTTGTTAAAAAGGTAGATGCTTTTGTAGAAAGGCATAATTTATTAGAGGTACATTCTACGGTTGTTGTTGGTGTATCAGGAGGACCTGATTCTTTAGCGCTTTTCTTCTATTTGTTAGAGAAGCGTGAAGAGAAGAATTTGCAAATTGTAGTAGCTCACGTTGACCATATGTTTCGCGGTGAGGAATCGCAGGAAGATTTACGATTTGTGAAACAGTTGTGTGAAAATCTTAATGTGATCTGTGAAGCGATACAAATTGATGTAAAGCAGTATCAAAAACAAAATCGAATGAGTGCGCAAGTTGCGGCAAGAGAATGTCGATATGCATTTTTGGAAAGAATAATGAGAAAACATAATGCACAATATGTAGCTCTTGGTCATCATGGTGATGATCAAATTGAGACAGTTTTAATGCGTCTTGTGCGTGGTAGCACTTCGAAAGGCTATTCTGGAATTTCTGCGAAACGAGCTTTCGATAAAGGTTTTTTGATTCGACCGTTGTTGGCAGTAACGAAAGAAGAGATTCTTGGTTATTGTAAGAGAAAGGATGTTGTCCCTCGTATTGACCCTAGTAATACAAAAGAAACGTATACAAGGAATCGACTACGGAAATACGTTCTTCCTCATTTAAAACAGGAGAATCCAAATGTTCATGAGCGCTTTCAAGCTTTTAATAAGTTTATGCAAGAGGATGAAGCGTATTTGCAGGAATTAGCTTTTGAAAAAATGAATAAAGTAATTAAGAAAAAGGATACAAAAGGAGTTGTCGTATCAATTCCTGCATTTGAATCTATGGCTATACCTTTACAAAGAAGAGGGATTCAACTAATATTAAACTATCTTTATGAATATAAAATTCCATCTTCGCTTTCTTCAGTACATATTGACAAGGTGATTGAGTTTTTCAAACGAACTCATCCTTCTGGTATGCTTCACTTTCCGGGTGGATTAGAAGTTGTTCGTACATACGAAGAATGTATTTTTCGGTTTGTGGAAGAAAAAGTTATTTTTTCTTCTCATGTTTTACAAGTGCCAGGAAAGGTAACATTAGTAAATGGTGATGAGTTTGTAGTAGAAATTAGCGATTGTGTACCTAATATGATGAATGAGATGATGTTTGTTGCAAAATATAATGAAATAACATCTCCACTGATTGTTCGTCCGCGGGAAGATGGCGATCGAATGTCAATTCATGGTATGAATGGTACGAAGAAGTTAAAGTCTATTTTTATTGAGGCAAAAGTGCCGAAGGAGAAAAGAGCAGACTGGCCAATTGTTTGTGATGCGAGTGGAAATATTATTTGGGTTCCATTGTTGAAACGATCTGCATTTGCTATTTCGCAAGAAACAGTAGATAAGGATACATATATTATTATTCATTACAAAAGCAAGGAGTCTTCCAGGAGGATAATGAAATGATGAATCAAGATATTGAAAAAGTATTAATTTCTGAAGAGCAAATCCAAGAAAAAGTAAGAGAATTAGGTGCAATTCTTGCAGAGGATTATAAAAATACGGTACCTCTTGCGATCGGTGTACTAAAAGGTGCAATGCCATTTATGGGTGACTTATTAAAGCGCACAGATGCATATCTTGAAATGGACTTTATGGCTGTATCTAGCTACGGTCATTCTACTGTTTCAACTGGTGAAGTGAAAATTTTAAAAGATCTAGATACTTCTGTAGAAGGACGCGATATTTTAATCGTAGAAGATATTATCGACAGCGGCCTTACATTAAGCTACTTAGTAGACTTATTTAAGTATCGTAAAGCAAAATCTGTGAAGATTGTAACGTTATTAGATAAGCCAACTGGTCGAAAAGTTGAACTTAAAGCGGATTATGTTGGGTTTACTGTTCCACACGAATTTGTTGTGGGATATGGATTAGACTATAAGGAACAATATCGTAATCTTCCTTATGTTGGTGTGCTAAAGCCAAGCGTATATTCCAATTAATAATATTAAGCATTACAATTGGATAGGAAAGTTTTTCTATGTTACTATTTACTATTATAGTCTGTATGCTGTGAGAGGAGGTTAGGGATGAATCGGATCTTCCGTAATACCATCTTTTATTTACTTATATTTTTAGTGGTAATTGGTATTGTGAGCTATTTTAATGGTTCAACGCAAAAAACAACGCCAATTAGCTACGATAAATTCATTGCTAAACTTGAAAAGGGTGAGGTTCGTAATGTACAACTTCAACCGAAAAATGGTGTATTTGAGGTAAAAGGACAACTAAGTACTGATAGTCAGGAAAAACAGTTTGTAACTTATGCGCCTAACACTGAAGAATTACAAAAGAAAATTAATGACAAGGCACAAGGCACAGAAGTGAAATATCAACCAGCAGAAGAAACGAGTGCTTGGGTAACATTCTTCACTTCCATCATTCCTTTTGTAATTATCTTCATTCTATTCTTCTTCTTGCTTAACCAAGCACAAGGCGGCGGTAGCCGTGTGATGAACTTCGGTAAAAGTAAAGCGAAGTTATACAATGATGATAAGAAAAAGGTTCGTTTTAGAGATGTAGCTGGAGCGGATGAAGAAAAACAAGAACTTGTTGAGGTTGTAGAGTTCTTAAAAGACCCTCGTAAGTTTGCGGAGGTTGGTGCTCGTATTCCGAAGGGTGTTTTATTAGTTGGACCTCCAGGGACAGGTAAAACGTTACTTGCACGTGCTGTTGCAGGTGAAGCTGGCGTTCCATTCTTCTCTATTAGTGGTTCTGACTTCGTAGAGATGTTCGTCGGTGTCGGTGCTTCTCGTGTACGTGACTTATTTGAAAATGCAAAGAAAAACGCACCTTGTATCATTTTCATCGATGAAATTGATGCGGTAGGTCGTCAGCGTGGGGCAGGTCTTGGTGGTGGCCACGATGAGCGTGAGCAAACATTAAACCAATTACTTGTAGAAATGGATGGTTTCGGAGCAAATGAAGGTATTATTATCATTGCTGCAACAAACCGCCCTGATATTCTTGACCCAGCGTTATTACGTCCAGGACGCTTTGACCGTCAAATTACAGTGGATCGTCCGGATGTAAATGGTCGTGAGGCAGTACTTAAAGTGCACGCACGCAATAAACCATTAGATGAAAATATTAATTTACGCGCTATTGCAACGCGTACACCAGGGTTCTCTGGTGCTGATCTTGAAAACTTATTAAATGAAGCAGCTCTTGTAGCGGCGAGACAAGATAAGAAGAAGATCGATATGAGTGATATTGATGAAGCAACGGATCGCGTTATTGCAGGTCCAGCTAAGAAAAGTCGTGTTATCTCTGAAAAAGAACGTAATATCGTTGCATTCCATGAGGCAGGACATACTGTAATTGGGGTAGTGCTCGATGAAGCGGATATCGTTCATAAAGTAACGATTGTACCGCGTGGTCAAGCTGGTGGATATGCAGTAATGCTTCCAAAAGAAGATCGTTACTTCATGACAAAGCCAGAATTGCTTGATAAAATTACAGGTCTACTTGGTGGACGAGTGGCTGAAGAAATTGTATTTGGAGAAGTAAGTACAGGAGCTCATAATGACTTCCAACGTGCGACTGGAATAGCTAGACGCATGGTAACTGAGTTTGGTATGAGTGATAAGCTTGGACCAATGCAATTCGGTAGCTCACAAGGCGGTCAAGTGTTCTTAGGAAGAGACTTCCATTCTGAGCAAAACTATAGTGATGCAATTGCACATGAAATTGATATGGAAATGCAAAGCATTATGAAAGAATGTTATGCTCGTGCAAAACAACTTCTTACTGAAAACCGTGATAAACTTGATCTTATCGCAAAAACGTTACTTGAAGTGGAAACGTTAGATGCAGAGCAAATCAATCATTTATGTGATCATGGTACATTACCAGAGCGTAAAACATCTTCTGAAGGTGATGTGAAAGTAAACATCACAATGAAAAAAGAAGATGAAGCGCCAAAAGATAAAGAAGAGCCAAAGGAGTGACAATTGTCGCTCCTTTTTTTCTTTGCGATATAACTGGGCTTAAACATTGAAAAAAGGAAATGGATTTTTGTAAAATGATGAGGATAGGCAAGCTGAACATGTGTATAAATATGATATGATGAGGTTATAAAGTGAAACTTCTAGCAGCGGGATAAATTCTGTACATATTGCACAAATATACATTAAATAAGATAAGTGGTGAGAATATGATTTTTGTATTGGATGTAGGGAATACAAATGCAGTACTTGGTGTGTTTGAAAATGGGAAACTTCGTCAGCATTGGCGTATGGAAACAGATCGTCATAAAACGGAAGATGAATATGGAATGCTCGTAAAGCAATTACTTGAGCATGAAGGAATTACTTTTCATGACATAAAAGGAATTATTATTTCGTCAGTTGTACCGCCTATTATGTTTGCTTTAGAGCGTATGTGTGAGAAGTACTTTAAAATTAAACCTCTTGTAGTTGGACCTGGAATTAAGACAGGTTTAAATATTAAATATGAGAACCCACGTGAAGTGGGAGCTGATCGTATTGTAAATGCAGTAGCTGGTATTCAGCTATACGGAAGTCCTCTTATTATTGTCGACTTTGGGACGGCAACTACATATTGTTATATTAACGAGAATAAGCATTATATGGGTGGGGTAATTACACCTGGGATTATGATTTCTGCAGAAGCGTTATATAGTAGAGCAGCAAAACTTCCGCGTATTGAAATTACAAGACCAAGTAGTATCGTTGGAAAGAATACAGTAAGTGCAATGCAAGCCGGTATTTTATATGGCTATGTTGGACAAGTAGAAGGTATTGTAAAGCGAATGAAAGAAGAAGCTAAACAAGAGCCAACTGTTATTGCAACAGGGGGATTAGCGAAATTAATTGCCGAGGAATCGGATGTTATCGATATTGTCGATCCATTTTTGACGCTTAAAGGTTTATATATGTTATATGAACGTAATGCCAATCTACAACATGAGAAAGGTGAATAAATGAAAATGAAAGATTATTTAATAAAAGCGCTAGCGTTTAACGGAGAAGTTCGTGCTTATAGTGTACGTACAACAAATACGGTGAGCGAAGCGCAAAGACGTCATGATACATGGAGGACTGCTTCGGCGGCGCTAGGTCGTTCATTAACGGCGGGTACAATGATGGGGGCAATGCTTAAAGGGGATCAGAAACTTACGATTAAGGTAGAGGGTAATGGCCCTATTGGTCCGATTTTAGTAGATGCACATGCGAATGGGGATGTACGTGGTTATGTAACGAATCCGCATGTTGATTTTGAAGCAACGGAACAGGGAAAGCTACGCGTATATCAAGCTGTAGGGACGGAAGGATTTTTAACAATTATTAAAGATATTGGTATGCGTGAGCCATTTATTGGCCAAGTTCCACTTGTTTCAGGTGAGTTAGGAGAAGATTTCACGTATTATTTTGCTATTTCTGAGCAAACACCTTCCTCTGTTGGTGTTGGAGTGCTTGTTAATGGTGATGATAGTATTTCAGCAGCGGGTGGATTTATTTTACAAATCATGCCTGATGCGCAAGAAGAAACAATTTCGATTCTTGAAGAGCGTTTGCAAAAAATCCCGCCTGTTTCTAAGCTTATTGAACAAGGTCTAACTCCTGAAGAGCTACTACATGAGTTGTTAGGAAAGGAAAATATAAAAATTTTAGAGACAATGGATGTACGATTTAATTGTACATGTTCTCGTGAACGTATTGAAGGCGTATTAATAAGCTTAGGGAGAAACGAACTAACGCAAGTACGTGATGAAGAAGAAGAGACTGAAGTACATTGTCATTTTTGTAATGAACGATATAAATTTTCTAAAGAAGATATAACAAAATTAATAAACAGCTTGTAAGCAAGAAAAAGGTTATTTGTCTATTTGGAATCATTTAAATAGATTGACAAATAACCTTCTTTTTGACAGAATGTATATAAATCCAATGAAAATACTCGGTGTTAGGAGTGACGGAGATGCGAGTGGCACAATCAATTTCAGAATTAATCGGAAAAACGCCAGTTGTTAAATTAAACCGCATTGCAGAAGAGGATAGTGCAGATATTTATTTGAAATTAGAGTTTATGAACCCTGGGAGCAGTGTGAAAGATCGTATTGGTTTAGCGATGATTGAAGTTGCTGAGAAACAAGGATTATTAAAAGAAGGCGATACGATTATTGAGCCGACAAGTGGAAACACAGGAATTGGTTTAGCGATGGTTGCGGCGGCAAAAGGGTATAAAGCGATTTTGGTTATGCCGGAAACAATGAGTATTGAACGTCGTAATTTATTGCGTGCTTATGGAGCGGAATTAGTGTTAACGCCAGGATCAGAAGGGATGGGCGGAGCAATTCGTAAGGCAACAGAGTTATCGAAAGAACATGGATACTTTATGCCTCAGCAGTTCCAAAATGAAGCAAATCCAGAAATTCATCGTTTAACTACGGGTCCGGAAATTGTTGAGCAGATGGGTGATCAATTAGATGCATTCATTTCAGGTGTTGGTACAGGCGGAACAATTACGGGTGCTGGTGAAGTATTAAAAGAGAAGTATAAGGATATCAAAATATATGCTGTAGAGCCTTCTGATTCTCCGGTATTATCAGGCGGAAAACCGGGTCCTCATAAAATTCAAGGTATCGGTGCTGGATTTGTTCCTGGAACGTTAGACACAGATGTATATGATGAGATTATTCAGGTAAAAGCAGAGCAAGCATTTGAATATGCAAGAAGAGTAGCACGCGAAGAAGGTATTTTAGTTGGTATATCATCTGGAGCAGCTATTTATGCAGCAATAGAAGTTGCAAAAAAACTTGGAAAAGGTAAGAAAGTACTTGTCATCATTCCAAGTAATGGAGAGCGCTATTTAAGTACACCACTATATCAATTTGAATCATAAGGTTCATATATGGAAAGCATTCCTCAAAAAAGGGATGCTTTTTCTTTTTTCGTTTGAGAATAGGAAAAGAGTGAACGACTAGAAAACTTCATGTAAAATAAGTATTAGTTGAACTAAATTGGTTTTTTGCGGACGGTTCAATATTTTTAACCGATTATTAGAACAGGATAAAATAAGACGAGGTGTTTATATGCAGCGAAGAAAATCTTTAGCTATTTCAGTTCCGTATCAGTTAGACTTTTTTAAACAATATAAGTTCCTTTCGCAAAACAAACCTCATCATATCATTTTAGAAAGTGGTCGCGGGGGGCGTTATAGTATTGTTGGACTTGATCCTGTAGCGATTGTTCGTGGGAAAAATGAAACACTACATATATGGGAAAATGGAGAGGGGACAATAGAAAAGGGGAATCCATTGCACCTAATGCAGCAGTATATGGAGCAATGGAAAACAGAACATAATGATGCGTATCCGCCGTTTCAAGGTGGCGCAATTGGTTATTTCAGTTATGACTGTATCCGCTATATTGAGAAAATGCCTTCTCTTGCAGAAGATGATGTAAATGTACCAGATATATTTTTCTTATTGTTTGATGATGTATTTGTTTATGATCAAAAAGAACAAATGTTATGGATTATTACGCATTATACAAATGATGAGAAGCAAGCGAATAAGCGCTTAAATGAATTAAAAGATCTTTGGTTACAAGATGTGCCAGAAGTGACAATGAAGTTTATTCGACCTGAAACAAATAAAGAAGCAGTTTCTTTTACAGAAACAGGGTTTGTTGAAGCGGCTCGGCGGATTCAGGATTATATTAGAGCCGGAGATGTATTTCAAGTGAACTTGTCTACAAGACAAGAAAAAACATTGCAAACGCATCCGCTAGAAATTTATACGAAGCTTCGTGAAATTAATCCTTCCCCGTACATGGGTTATTTAGAACTTGGAGATTTTCAAATTGTAAGTGCTTCACCAGAGTTATTAATTAAAAAGCAAGGTAGTGAAGTAAGCACACGTCCGATTGCAGGTACGCGTTCTCGCGGAAAAGATGAACAAGAAGATCAAATGCTTGCAAAAGAGTTAATCGAAAATGAGAAAGAGCGTGCAGAACACGTTATGCTTGTTGATTTAGAGAGAAATGATTTAGGGCGTGTTTGTGAGTATGGAACAGTAGAAGTGGATGAATTTATGGTAATTGAAAAATATTCCCACGTTATGCACATTGTTTCAAATGTACGTGGGGAATTACAGCAAGGGAAAGATGCCTTTGATGGTGTGGAGGCTGTATTTCCTGGTGGGACGATTACCGGGGCGCCGAAAATTCGGACGATGGAAATTATTGAAGAGCTAGAACCGGTTCGTCGTGGTATTTATACAGGTTCAATCGGTTGGATTAGCTATTCAGGGGATATGGAATTAAATATTGTCATTCGTACGTTACTTGCGAAAGATGGACAAGCATATGTACAGGCAGGAGCGGGAATTGTTATTGATTCTAATCCGAAAAATGAGTATAAAGAGTCGTTAAAGAAAGCAATAGCATTATGGCGTGCGAAAGAAAGTAGCGAAGAAACGGTTAGGTGAGAGAAATGATATTAATGATTGATAATTATGATTCCTTTACGTTTAATTTAGTGCAGTTTCTCGGAGAGCTAGGACAAGAACTTATCGTCAAACGTAACGATGAAATTACAATTGAAGATATTGAACAAATGCAGCCTGATTTCTTAATGATTTCTCCTGGGCCGTGTAGTCCGAATGAAGCGGGGATTAGTATGGATGCGATTCGCCATTTTGCAGGGGAAATTCCGATTTTTGGCGTTTGTTTAGGGCAACAATCAATCGCTCAAGTATTTGGAGGGGATGTTGTTCGTGCGGAGCGTTTAATGCATGGGAAAACATCTTTCATGCATCATGATGAGAAAACAATCTTTGCTGATATTCCAAATCCATTTACAGCAACGCGTTACCATTCCTTAATTGTAAAAAAAGAAACATTACCAGAATGTTTAGAAGTAACATCTTGGACAGAGGAAGGGGAAATTATGGCGATTCGTCATAAAACATTACCAATTGAAGGTGTGCAATTCCATCCAGAATCTATTATGACTTCTCATGGTAAGGAATTACTGCAAAACTTCATCCGTCATTACAGCCGGAGTACTTCTGTATGTTAATTTATGTGAACGGTTCATTTGTAGAGGCGAGTAAAGCGAAAATTTCCCCTTATGACCATGGATATTTATATGGTCTTGGTGTATTTGAAACGTTCCGTATTTATAATGGGCACCCTTTCTTGCTAGATGATCATTATGAGCGGCTTATGACTGCTCTTTCGTCATTACATATTGCATGGGAAATGACAAAAGAAGATGTAAAGAGCATTTTAAAAGAGTTGATGGTAAGAAATCATTTGCAAAATGCGTATGTTCGCTTTAACGTGTCTGCAGGTAGCGGGGAGATTGGTTTGCAGACAGATATGTATGAAGAGCCTTCTGTTATTGTTTTTGTAAAACCTTTATCGGCTCCTAGTGATGTAGTAGAAAAAGAAGGAGTCGTTTTAAGACAAACGCGCAATACGCCAGAAGGAGAGTTTCGTTTAAAGTCACATCATTATTTAAATAATATATTGGGGAAACGTGAGATTGGGAATACAACTTCGAAAGAAGGGATTTTTCTTACAAAAGAAGGGTATGTTGCGGAAGGGATTGTTTCGAACCTCTTTTTTGTGAAAAATGACATATTGTATACACCGTCACTACAGACTGGAATTTTAAATGGGATTACGCGTGCTTTTATATTAGCAGCTGCTGAACTATTAGGGCTCAAGGTAAGAGAAGGATTATTTTTACAAGAAGAGTTACTTGCAGCTGATGAAGTATTTGTTACGAATTCCATTCAGGAAATTGTTCCGATTTGGTGCATTGGAGAAGTGCATTTTCCAGGTAAGGAAGGATTGGTCACGAATAAGCTTTTATGTGTATATGAAACGTATCGTGAAAAGCTTTGGAGCAGAAATGAATTGTTAAAAGGAGATGTCTAATATGCAGTGCGGTGAATATACATTGAACTTAAATGAAAAGACATTCATTATGGGGATTTTGAATGCTACACCGGATTCTTTCTCCGATGGTGGCAATTATAATGAGGTGGAAGCAGCGGTTCGTCATGCGAAAGAGATGGTAATGAACGGTGCTCATATTATTGATATTGGCGGAGAGTCTACTCGCCCTGGTTTTGCTAAAGTCTCAGAGGAAGAAGAGTTGCAACGTGTTGTACCAATTATTCAAGCTGTATCGCAAGCAGTGAATGTTCCTATATCGATTGATACGTACAAAGCGGAGGTTGCTAAACAAGCTATTGAAGCTGGTGCCCATATTATTAACGATGTTTGGGGAGCAAAAGCAGAGCCAGAAATTGCAAAAGTAGCGGCGGATTACAATGTACCGATTATTCTTATGCATAACCGCGAGAATACAAATTACCGAAATTTGATGGCGGATCTGATTGCTGATTTGTATGAGAGTATTACAATTGCAAAACGTGCAGGTGTACGTGATGAGAATATTATTTTAGATCCAGGTATAGGATTTGCAAAAACATTTGAGCAAAATTTAGAAGTAATGCGAAATCTAGAACAATTGAAAGTGCTAGGGTATCCGCTTCTTCTTGGAACTTCTCGAAAATCATTTATTGGTCATGCGTTAGATTTACCTGTAGAAGAGCGTTTAGAAGGAACTGGTGCAACTGTTTGTCTTGGTATTCAAAAGGGCTGTGAAATTGTACGCGTTCATGATGTGAAAGAGATGTCCCGCATGGCGAAGATGATGGACGCTATGTTAAGGGGGTAAAAGGTTTGGATAAAATTTTTGTTCATGATATGGAGTTTTATGGTTACCATGGTGTGTTTCCTGAAGAAAATAAATTAGGGCAACGTTTTAAAGTAGATTTAACTGTAGAGTTAGATTTAAAGCGAGCTGGAATGAGTGATAACTTAGAGCATTCCGTAAATTATGGAGAGTTATACGAGTTGTGTAGATGTGTGGTAGAGGAGAAAACGTATAAACTTGTGGAAAGTATTGCGGAAAATATTGCGGCGGACATATTAGAACGTTACGATTGTATTATGAATTGTATTGTAAAAGTTATTAAACCCGATCCACCAATTCCAGGACATTACCGTGCGGTGGCAGTGGAGATTGAGAGAGGGCGTTCATGAATAGTGTAGTTTATATTGCTTTAGGTTCGAATATGGGTGATCGCTATACGTATTTATCACAAGCGATAGAGTTGTTGCAGGCGCATCCGGCTATTGAGGTTGAGGATGTATCGTCTGTTTATGAAACAGATCCAGTTGGATATACAGAACAAGAACAGTTTTTAAACTTAGTTATAAAAATTTCTACCAATTTATTACCTCAAGAGTTATTGATAGTGACGCAAAAAGTGGAAGATGAGCTAGGAAGAAAAAGGAAATTCAAGTGGGGGCCGCGTACCATTGACCTTGACATTTTGCTCTATAATCACGAAAATATTGAAGCAGAGAATCTTGTTGTTCCGCATCCAAGGATGTTTGAAAGAGCTTTTGTTATCGTTCCGTTGATGGAGATTAATCAAGAAATTAACCAAGACATTTCACGTTCACAAGTAGAAGAAATGAAAAGGCGAGAGGGAGTAACGGTATGGAAGCAGAGAAATGGGGAAGGCGCATTCGCGCTTTTCGTAAATTAAAAGGCTATACACAAGAAGGATTTGCGAAAGAATTAGGGGTATCTGTATCGGTTTTAGGTGAAGTTGAGAGAGGGAATCGAGTTCCGTCTCAAGATTTTGTTGTAGAGGTTGCAAAAACGTTAAAAGTTTCAATAGAGGAGTTAATGCCGAAGTAGGCATAATGAAGGGAGGCAATCGGGTGTTAAAGATTGCAAACATTGAAATGAAAAATCCGGTTGTACTAGCGCCGATGGCAGGAGTGTGTAACTCCGCATTCCGTTTAACGGTAAAAGAATTTGGTGCAGGATTAGTATGTGCGGAAATGGTAAGTGATAAAGCAATTTTATTTAACAATCAAAAAACGTTAGATATGCTATATATTGATGAAAGAGAAAAACCATTAAGTCTACAAATTTTCGGTGGGGAAAAAGAAACGCTTGTAGAAGCAGCAAAATATGTAGATAAAAATACAACAGCGGATATTATCGATATTAATATGGGATGTCCGGTGCCAAAAATCACAAAATGTGATGCGGGTGCAAAATGGTTGCTTGACCCGAATAAAGTGTACGAAATGGTAGCTGCAGTTGTAGATGCGGTTGAGAAGCCAGTTACGGTAAAGATGCGTATCGGTTGGGATGAAGATCACATTTTTGCGATTGAAAATGCTCAAGCAGTTGAACGTGCGGGCGGTCAAGCAGTTGCTGTTCACGGTCGTACTCGTGTTCAAATGTATGAAGGAAAAGCAGATTGGAATATTATTAAGCAAGTAAAACAAGCTGTTAATATTCCTGTTATCGGAAATGGTGATGTAGAAACGCCGCAAGATGCTAAACGTATGCTTGATGAAATTGGCGTGGATGGTGTAATGATTGGGCGTGCAGCACTTGGTAATCCGTGGATGATTTACCGTACAGTGAAGTATTTAGAGACTGGCGAATTAATGCCGGAGCCATCTGTGCGCGAAAAAATTGACGTATGTATGTTGCATCTAGATCGTCTCATTGATTTGAAAAATGAAGACATCGCAGTTCGAGAAATGCGCAAACATGCAGCGTGGTACTTAAAAAGTGTTCGTGGTAACGCTAGAGTGCGTAATGAAATTAATAGTTGTAATACACGCGCCGATCTTGCATCTTTATTGACGGTATTTGTAGAAGAAGTAGAAGCGAAACAAGAATCTATTCAAGTTGGATAATGGTAAGTGATAAAATGGGCGTTTGACATTCCGGTTTTTACTACCTATAATTACGTCTAAGAAATAAGAACTGCCAGCGTGTTGCTGGCAGTTTTTCTAGTTGGATAGAAAATGATATACTATATATATTGTAAATTTTAATAGAGCTGGAGTGATATCAATACCATGGATAACATGAACCACGAAGAATTAAATGACCAATTGCTCGTTCGTCGCGAGAAGCTACATAACTTACGTGAACAAGGAATCGATCCATTTGGTAAACGTTTTGAACGTACACATTCAACGAAAGAATTGCTAAGCGTGTATGGAGAGCTTTCTAAAGAAGAGTTAGAAGAGAAAGAAATCTCTGTTTCAATCGCTGGTCGTATTATGACAAAACGCGGTAAAGGGAAAGCGGGCTTTGCGCATATTCAAGATCTACATGGACAAGTTCAAATTTATGTTCGTAAAGATACAGTTGGTGATGAGCAGTATGAACTATTTAATACAGCTGATTTAGGTGACTTAGTAGGAATAGAAGGGAAAGTATTTAAAACAAAAGTTGGAGAACTTTCGGTTAAAGCAACTGGTTTTACTTTACTAACAAAGTCTCTTCGCCCACTTCCTGATAAATATCATGGATTAAAAGACGTTGAACAACGTTACCGTCAACGTTACCTAGATTTAATTACGAGCATGGAAAGTCGTGAAACGTTTGTAACTCGTAGTAAAATCATTCGTGAGATGAGAAGATACTTAGATAATAATGGCTATTTAGAAGTAGAAACACCGATGTTGCATGCAATTGCGGGCGGGGCATCTGCACGTCCGTTTATTACGCATCATAATGCGTTAGATATGGAATTCTATATGCGTATTGCGATTGAACTACATTTAAAACGCCTAATTGTGGGTGGATTAGAGAAAGTATACGAAATTGGTCGTGTATTCCGTAATGAAGGTGTATCAACTCGTCATAATCCTGAATTTACGATGATTGAATTATATGAAGCGTATGCAGACTATAAAGATATTATGAAACTAACAGAAAACATGGTTGCTCATATCGCAAAAGAAGTTTTAGGCACAACGACGATTCCATATGGTGAATATGAAATTAATTTAGAGCCAGAGTGGACAAGACTGCACATGGTAGATGCAATCAAACAATATTCTGGAGCAGACTTCTGGAGCCCAATGAGTGTAGAAGAAGCTCGTGCATTAGCGAAAGAGCACAGCGTAGAAATTAAGGATACAATGGAAGTTGGTCATATTATTAATGAGTTCTTCGAGCAAAAAGTAGAAGAACATTTAATTCAACCTACATTCATTTATGGTCACCCAGTGGAAATTTCTCCTCTTGCGAAAAAGAATGAAGAAGATCCACGCTTTACAGATCGTTTTGAGTTATTTATTGTCGCTCGTGAACATGCGAATGCATTTACAGAATTAAATGACCCAATTGATCAAAAAGAACGTTTCGAAGCGCAGTTAAAAGAGCGTGAACAAGGTAATGATGAAGCGCACATGATGGATGATGATTATATTGAAGCACTTGAGTATGGTATGCCCCCTACAGGTGGATTAGGAATCGGTATTGACCGTCTAGTTATGTTATTAACAAATGCACCGTCTATTCGTGACGTATTACTATTCCCTGCAATGAGACATAAACAAAACTAAGCTTTGGAGTTTTCTCCAAAGCTTTTTTTTATATTGTTTTATAAGGTGAAAAAATATAAAAAAACTATTGCATTTTAATTTATGAACTGGTATATTTATATTCGTTGTCACGAACGGCAGCGAAGTTAACAACTTGGAAATGAAAAAAGTTGTTGACAGAGAAATAACGAAATGTTATATTGTTAAAGTCGCTTTGAGCGGCAGACGAGTTCTTTGAAAACTGAACGAAACAAACAACGTGAAACGTCAATTTTTATTTATGATGCTAGACAAACACTTTATTGGAGAGTTTGATCCTGGCTCAGG
>Ga0209025_1001522_pt1 | contig 29662 bp, 26 predicted proteins | sample AraplaMF_Col_mLB_FD_184256 | JGI IMG/M metagenome (GOLD analysis project Ga0209025, IMG submission 184256) | Arabidopsis root microbial communities from the University of North Carolina, USA - plate scrape MF_Col_mLB (SPAdes) (version 2) | ecosystem: Host-associated > Plants > Roots > Endosphere... | reverse complement strand
TTCTTGTGGCATAATGACATATCTTGCAGCAATATCTGCAAGTAATAACAAAATGGCACCTAACAACCCACTATATGGAACTCTCCAACGATGATCTACACCGACAAGAGCTCTTGCAAAATGAGGGATAATAATTCCAATAAAGCCAATTGGACCTGCAACAGCAACTGAGCCGCCAGACAGTAAAACAATAATGAGTAGTACCAAAGATTTCATCCAAACAGTTCGTTGCCCCAATCCTTTCGCAACATCTTCTCCCATCATTAATGTATTTACTTTTCCTGCCATTAGCAGAGAAGCGATCCATCCTATTAATAAATAAGGAAATACAGACTGTAACATTTCTAACTTTCTCCCTTGTACAGAACCAGCTAACCAAAATAGTACTTCTTCTAATGCTTGCTCGTTTAATACGAGCAAACCTTGTGTTAAAGACGAGAATAAAGCACTAATTGCTACCCCCGCCAAAGTCAACTTAAGTGGGGTTGTCCCTTCTTTCCCTAAGGAACTAGATGCGAATACAAGTGCAGCAGCAACCGCTGTACCTAAAAAGGCAATCCAGGTAAACGCTGACAAAGATGTTATCGAAAAAACAACAATTGCTACAACAATGAAAAAGGCAGCACCTGAGTTTAATCCAATAAAATCTGGAGCAGCAAGTGGATTCTTAGTTAAAGTTTGCATTAAGCAACCAGCGATAGCTAAACTAGCACCAACACTAGCAGCAATTAACGCCCTTGGAAGACGTACATTTTGAATAATAATATGTTCATTCGAACCATTAAAATGAAAAAAAGCATCAAGTGCTAATTTCCCACTTGTATTTGTATATCCAAAAATAATACTTCCCCAAATACAAGCAATAACTCCAATGATTCCAACAAATAATCCAACCCATTTTGCTTGATTTGTTTTTAATAACATGCAGCGTTTCTCCTTCAATGTATAATGATACGTTGTTAGTCTATTGTAACTTAATTCGCATTGTCAATGATACTAATAATTATTTTCAATTAAATCTATTGACAATCTATTTATAAACCCTTAACATCAAGCTTGCTAATGAAAATTATTCTCAATATTTAGGGGGATACATAATGAATTTCATCAAACAAAAATCATTTGTATTATTTGTATTCGTGTTATCATTTTCACTCCTTTTAGGGGCATGTGGGAAATCTGATAACAAGGCTGAGCCTAAAAAAGAAGAAAAGAAAGAAATGATTACTGTAGAACATGCAATGGGTAAAACAGAAGTTCCTGCTAATCCAAAGCGTATCGTTATTTTAACAAATGAAGGAACCGAAGCCTTACTTACCCTTGGTATAACACCAGTCGGTGCTGCTGAATCACCTACCGGTAACCCATGGTATCCACATACGAAAGATAAACTGAAAGATGTAAAAACTGTCGGTACCGAGCTTCAACCCAATGTAGAAGCAATTGCTTCTTTAAAACCCGACTTAATCATTGGTAACAAACTGCGTCACGAAAAAATATACGAGCAATTAAAAGGCATTGCTCCTACTGTTTTCTCAGAAACACTACGCGGTGAATGGAAAGATAACTTTAAACTTTATGCAAAAGCAGTAAATAAAGAAAAAGAAGGTCAAAAAGTATTAGCTGATTACGACAAACGTATCAAAGACTTAAAAGGCAAACTTGGTGATAAAGTAAATCAAGAAATTTCTATGGTGCGCTTTATGCCTGGTGATGTTCGTATTTATCACGGAGATACATTCTCTGGTGTTATTTTAAAAGAACTTGGTTTCAAACGTCCTGGTGATCAAAACAAAAATGACTTTGCAGAACGCAATGTATCTAAAGAGCGCATCCCTGCAATGGATGGTGATATCATCTTCTACTTCACATATGATAAAGGTAATGAGAAAAAAGGTTCTGAATTAGAGAAAGAATATATCAATGATCCTCTATTCAAAAACTTAAATGCTTCTAAAAATGGGAAAGTATATAAAGTTGACGATGTCATTTGGAATACAGCTGGCGGTGTAATGGCAGCAAACTTAATGCTAGATGATATTGAAAAACGATTTGTAAAATAATATTCTTCTAAAGCAGCTCCCCTTCTTGGGAGCTGTTTTTTAATTTCATTGAAGTGTCACATTATTTCATTTTGTATTTTTATTCTCAATATGTTATATTGTAATAGTAAATAAAATATATTTTCTCTATATCAGAATAGTTATTTTAATCTAAATTTTCTGATTAATCATTATTTTATTTTCTTTTGGAATTCAAATACTACATTTGAAAACGCTTATTATCTAGTTTTCAGGGAAAAATACAGTAACGGTTGAAGCTTCAATAGATTATTAAATAAATTTTCTTTCTATTTCCATATAATTCTATTGACTTCTAAATATTTTGTAAATTAAAATGATTACATAAATATCCGTTATACAGGATTAGGGGGAAACAATATGGATGCAGCTTTAAAAGTAGAAAAAGCTGGAGAGCAACAATCACCAAAAAAACATCCACCTGGATTATACTTGTTGTTCTTAACAGAAATGTGGGAAAGATTTAGTTATTACGGAATGCGTGGTCTTTTAGTTCTTTATTTAACAACAGCTGCTATTAGTGGCGGTTTAGGATTTGATAAAGCAGTAGCTGTACAAATTTATGGTACATTTACAATGCTTGTATATTTCACACCAATTATTGGTGGTTGGTTAACTGACCACTTCATAACAAAACGCCATGCAATCACTCTTGGTGGTATTATCATGGCACTTGGTAACTTCGTACTATTCTCGATGAATACAAAAACTGGACTCTTTTTAGGATTAGGCTTACTAGTTATTGGTAATGGATTCTTTAAACCGAATATTTCTACATTGTTAGGTGAACTGTACGGTGAAAATGATTCACGTCGTGACAGTGCTTTTACAATCTTTTACATGGGTATCAACGTCGGCGCTTTCTTCGCACCACTAATTTGTGGTTTCCTAGCTGAAGACTTCTTTAAAACAAGTGCTGATGGCGTTATGGTTATGGGTTATAAATATGGATTCTTGGCTGCTTGTATCGGTATGATTATCGGTCAGATTTTCTTTAACCTATTAGCTCCACGTTACCTTGGTAAAGCAGGAACAACAGTTGTAGGTAAAAAATCAAAAGATACAAATGCAAAAGTTATTGAGAAAAAACCTTTAACAAAACAAGAAAAGAACCGTACTTGGGCAATCATCATTTTAACTTGCTTCGTTGTTTTCTTCTGGGCAGGTTTTGAACAAGCCGGTAGTTCTTTAACACTATATACAAACACTTTTGTTGATCGCACAATTTTCGGATGGGAAGTTCCAACATCTTGGTTCCAATCTGTTAACCCAGCATTTATCGTTTTATTAGCACCATTTGTTTCTATGTTATGGATAAAGCTTTCTAAAACAAAACGTGGTGACTTAAAAGTTCCAACAAAAATGGCACTTGGTATGATTTTATTAGGTATCGGTTACCTTGTTTTAACATTAGCTGTTCTGAAAACTGGTAGCGACGAAGCACACATTGCTACTAAAGCAAATTTATTATTCATCGTTTTCACATACCTGTTCCATACAATTGGTGAATTGTTCTTATCACCAATCGGTCTATCAATGGTAAGTGCAATTGCACCTATAAAGTTAGCTTCTTTATTAATGGGTGTATGGATGGCTGGTACTGGATGCGCAAACTGGCTAGCTGGTAAATTAGCTTCCTTCACACAATCTTTAGGATACTTAGAAGTATTCGCAAGTATCGGTATTATCGTAATCGTACTAGGCTTAATACTTCTTATGTTCTCTAAAAAAATTGCACATATGATGGAATAAAAAAAGCGGAGAGAATTCTCCGCCTTTTTTATTCCTCTTCTAATGCTGTCACATCTACTTGTACCGTCTCATGCGGTGTCTTCACATCATGTACATTTGCGATTCCACGTCCCTCATCACAACTTTCAATCCAAACCGGTACACCATGGTAAGTTACATCAATTCTACTTGAAGATGACAAAATTTGTTTTACACGCTTTACATCCATTCAGTATCTCTCCTTCCATTTATAACACTCTTTTTATCTTTTCATATTTCTTTGAACTATATTCCATAAGAAAAAGACGTATATTTCTATACGCCTTTTTCCATAATATTAAAATTTTACAAAAATAATGTCTTTACAACTTCACTTACTTTCTCATTATGCACTTGATAATATACTTCTAAGCCACGTCTTTCAAAACGAACAACTTTATTCTGTTTTAATTTCGTTAAATGTTGTGAAACAGTAGATTGCGGAATTTCTAAAACTTCCTGCAATTGTGTTACGTTACAAGTACCGCGTTCCATAAGCTCCATTACAAGGCGGAGTCGAAGCGGGTGAGCTAACGCTCGTAGCATTTGTACATCCTCTTCTGAAATACGACAATCAAATTGATTTTGATTCATAAAGTTCCCCTCATTTTTTCATTTTTATTTTCTCTTTATTTATTTTTATATATTTGTTTTTATATTTCCTGTTACGACACAACTTTATCAACCCAAAATAAAAAAATTATTTCCTCCTTTTATCAACATACCATTAAGAGCAATAACCCCTGCTGATTTTGAATATTATACTACACGCTTTAGTGAAAAAGCAAAAAAAACAGATAGGAATACTTTGCTTCTAAAAGCTGTTTTATCAACCTTTTTGTTATATTCCTTCCTTAAAATAATCATTGTAATGGTATTGTAAAATACTTTTCTCAAATGATACATCCTTGCAATCTTTTTAGTCATTTATCTCTCCCTTTGCTACCATAAAAAAGTAAAGTTTTGATAAGGAAAAGAATGCAAAATGAAAAAGTGGTTCATAATAAATTTAATTCGTATTGTACTTAGGCTATACAACCCCAGACTGTTCTATTAAATATAAAGATGTGACATATCAAATTCTAAGCATTCCTCCTTCATTCTTGATAAACCGGGAATCGTGTACTTTCGTACACACGATTTCTCTTTTTGTCTAGTTTATGAACAAAATGTAGCGGAATTTTTACAGTTAATACTATTATGGAATAAATATACTTTTTCACGTTGACAATAGTGTTGAACAAGAATATACTTAGCATGTAAGTTGATTGTGAATCATTTCACAAATTAATGTGAATACCTTCACATATTATAGATAGGAGTTGTCATTATTATGAGTACTTGGACACAAATTTATGACCCGTTAAACAACATTTGGTTATCAGCAATCGTTGCTGCTCTTCCAATCTTATTCTTCGTTCTTTGTTTAACAGTATTTAAGATCAAAGGATATTTATCAGGACTTTATAGTGTGATTTTAGCAATTATTCTTTCTATTTTTGTTTTCAAAATGCCAGCAACTATGGCAGTATCATCAGCTGCATTTGGTGTAGCAGCTGGATTTTATCCAATTTGTACAATTGTTATTGCAGCAATCTTCCTTTACAAATTAACTGTAAAAACTGAGCAATTTAATGTTATTCGTGACAGCATTTCCAGTATTACAAACGATCGTCGTCTTCAAGTGTTATTAATTGCTTATTCTTTCGGTGCTTTCTTAGAAGGTGCAGCTGGCTTTGGTGTACCGGTTGCAATTACAGCAGCATTACTTGTAGGTATGGGCTTTAATCCATTAAAAGCAGCAGGTATTTGTTTAGTTGCAAATATTGCTGGTGGAGCAATGGGAGCAATGGGTATTCCAGTTACAGTCCCTGCTCAATTAACTCAAATAGATCCATTAATTGTTGGGCGTCAAACTGTAACATTATTACCTTTCATTAGCTTTGTACTACCATTTTTACTTGTTGCAATGGTAGACGGTTTTAAGGGAATTAAAGAAACTTGGCAAGGTATCCTTGTAAGTGGTGGTTCCTTTGCCATTACACAATTCCTTGTAACATACTTCCTTGGTGCAGAACTAACTGATATCTTTGCTGCTGTTGTCAGCATGGTTTCATTAGCTTTATTCTTACGTGTATGGCAGCCAAAATCTTCAGCTCAATCTCAAGCTGAAGCTGGGCAGGCGGAAAAACATAGTTACACAATGAAACAAATTTTATATGCTTGGTCACCATTTGCTTTCTTAACTGCATTCGTAACAATTTTCAATTTAAAAGCAATTAAAGGTTTATTCGCTCCAGATGGTGCATTAGGAAGCTTAGTATGGAACATCCAAATTCCTGGCTTACACAATCACGTTATTAAAACAACACCAATTGTAAGTGCAGATACACCATTTGCAGCAATCTTCAAACTAGATGTATTTTCATCTACAACTACTGCAATTGTATTGGCAATCATCGTATCTTTACTTGTATATCGTGCAAAAGGGCAATTGGTTAAAGAATTAACTATTGAAACATTAAAAGAACTGAAGGCTCCGATTTATACAATTTGTAGTGTAATTGCATTAGCATATGTAACAAACTATTCTGGTATGTCTTCTACTCTTGGACTAGCTTTATCATCTACAGGCGATGCCTTCCCAATCTTATCTCCAATCTTAGGTTGGATCGGCGTATTCTTAACTGGTTCAGTAGTATCAAGTGGTTCTTTATTCGCACCGCTTCAAGCAGTAACTGCAACACAATTAGATATCGTACCATCTACACTCGTTGCACTAAATGTAGTCGGCGGTACAATGGCAAAAATGGTTTCACCACAATCTGTAGCAGTTGCTTGTGCAGCAGTTGGACTAGTTGGTAAAGAATCTGCTCTATTTAAAACAGCGATGAAATATAGTTTAATTTTCTTACTTGTAATTAGCTTACTTCAACTTAACTCTATATTTAATATCTTTTAAAAGATAAAAACGATCCCTGTATAGGGATCGTTTTTATTTCCTTCTTTTTCACATCACGAACACGGGTGAGAATACCTTATACTTTTGTATAAAAAATCCCGATACACACGTATCAGGATTTTTTATTTTTTAATAACGATGCCCCAGCTATCTCTGGATGCGTCATTTCATATGGATCCAAAATAATATCGAGCTCTTCTTCTGTTAACACACCATGTTCTAAGCAAAGCTCACGAACAGATTTCCCTGTTTCAATTGCCTCCCGAGCAATACGAGACGCCGTCTCATACCCAATATGAGGATTCACCGCTGTAATAATTCCAACGCTTTTCTCAACATATTGTTTTAACAATTTTTCATTTGCAGTAATACCTTTAATACAATATTCACGAAATACGCGGAATGCATTATTCATAATACTAATAGATTGAATTAAATTAAATACTAACACCGGCTCCATTACATTTAATTCTAATTGTCCTGCCTCTGATGCTAAACATATTGTATGGTCGTTTCCAATAACTTGGAAGGCTACTTGATTAATCACTTCTGCCATAACTGGATTCACTTTTCCTGGCATAATAGATGATCCTGGTTGACGAGCTGGTAATTGAATTTCAGCTAGCCCGACACGTGGACCAGATGCCATAATACGCAAGTCATTAGCAATTTTAGACATGTTCATCATACATACTTTTAGTGCGGCTGATACTTCCGTATACGCATCTGTATTTTGCGTTGCATCCACTAAATGCTCCGCACCAATAAGTGGAAATCCACTAATATTGCGTAAATGCTTTACAACTTGTTCGATATAAATTGGATTTGCATTTAATCCTGTCCCAACAGCCGTTGCGCCCATATTCACTTCATACAAATGTTGACGAGACTGCCTAATGCGTTTTATATCGCGCCCAAGCACTCGGCTATATGCTTCAAACTCTTGTCCAAGACGAATTGGAACTGCATCCTGCAAATGCGTACGTCCCATTTTTATCACATGATCAAATTCTTTTGCTTTATCAGTAAATGCACTGTGCAATGCATCCATGGTAATAAGGAGTTCTTCTAGCATCATAAGCACTGCAATATGAATTCCTGTTGGGAACGCATCATTTGTTGATTGTGCCATGTTCACATGTGTATTTGGACTAATAGTTGCATAGTTCCCTTTTTCATAACCCATTCTCTCAAGTGCACGGTTTGCAATAACCTCATTTGTATTCATATTAATAGAAGTTCCTGCCCCGCCTTGAATCGGATCTACAATAAATTGCTCATGAAACTTCCCATTAATAATTTCTTGAGCTGATTTTGCAATTTCTTCCCCAATATTTTCTTGCAAATAACCTGTCTCCATATTTGCAAGCGCTGCCGCTTTTTTGACCATTGCCATTGCTGTAATTAATGACGTATGAATACGATATCCTGTGATCGGAAAATTTTCTACAGCTCTTAATGTTTGAACACCATAATAAGCTGCACTTGGTACTTCCTTTTCCCCCAGAAAGTCTTTTTCAATACGTATATCTTTCGTTACTATCATTTTTTATCACCTATACTTTTCATTCTAATCAATGACCTAGAAATATTTTCATAGAAAATATGATTTTTGTAAGAGATATATTTCCATATCTTTCTCCACTATATCTCACCTTTTTTGAAAGCGCAAACAATACCATTTTTCTGCAAAATCGATTCCGCACTCATACTTCTTTCTGGTGTATAAAGATTACGCTATTGCTGTATCTTCTCCCCCAATTTTCTTTATTTCCACTCGTTTAATTTGATGCATATCTTTTTCAAGAACTTTGAAAACCCATCCATTTGTCTCCATGATATCACCTTCAGTGATTGTTTGTTTTTGCATCATGATCCACCCCCCAATCGTATCTACATCATCAGCAACTAGATGTAAACCAAGCAAATCATTCACTTCACTAATGAGTACTTTTCCATCAATAATTTTATATGTTTCGCTTATATGTTCGACAGGCGGATGTTCATCTTCATCATATTCATCTCGAATCTCACCGACTATTTCCTCCAAAATATCTTCAAGTGTCACAATTCCTGCTGTTCCTCCATATTCATCATATAAAATTGCAAGCGGTATTCGTTTTTTTTGCATTTGCAATAACAAATCATGAATTGGAATGTTTTCTAGCACTTCAATAACAGGTCTTGTATACGAAGTAATGGAGCGGTCTTCCTCTTGTTCACCATCCATATAATGAATAAATAAGTCTTTTACATTGACCATCCCAATAATTTCATCTTTATCTTCTCCAAATACAGGATACCTTGTATACTTTTCTTGTCCAATCACTTTAATATGTGTCTCAAACGGTTCATCTTCATATAAACCGACTATTTCAGTACGCGGAACCATAATTTCTTTTGCTAACCGATTATCAAATTCAAAAATATTATTTACATACTTAAATTCCGCTTGATTAATTTCTCCGCTTTCATAACTCTCCGATAAAATAAGTCTTAACTCCTCTTCTGAATGTGCAACTTCATGCTCAGAAGCAGGATGCAATCCAAATATACCAGTCACGAGGCGAGCTGAACCATTGAGAGCCCAAATAAACGGATACATAATACGATAAAAATAAATAAGCGGCTGAGATAGTAACAAACTTACTTGTTCCGCTTTTTGAATGGCAAGTGTTTTCGGGGCCAACTCTCCAATCACGACATGCAAAAATGTAATAACAGCAAAGGCAATAATAAACGAAACTGTACTTGCAATCGCAGGTGAAAGTTCCATCTTTAAAAATAACGGTTCCAATAAATGCTTTATCGTCGGTTCGCCTAACCACCCTAATCCTAAAGCTGTAATTGTAATTCCAAGCTGACATGCTGATAAATATTCGTCTAAATTTGAAATCACTTTCTTAGCTGCTAATGCCCCTCGTTTTTTTTCTCCTACAAGCTGATCCACGCGACTACTGCGTACTTTTATAATTGCAAATTCAACTGCCACAAAAAAACCAGTTAATGCAATAAGAATAACAACCATGATTAATTTAGTAATTTCCAAAGAACACCTTTAGCTTTTCTTAGCTAAAGTTACACCTCCTTTTTAAAAGAAGTTTTCTCTCAATCAAAACAAATGAATGAATAAAAAACGAATGGAAGTTTCACTTTGTTCTTATTCTCTTCATTTGTTAAAAAGCAAACCTATATAAATTTCCCCAATTTTTAATCCTCGTATAACTCCAATGGTAAACCATCTGGATCTTGAAAAAACACAAACTGTTTCCCTGTTATTTCATCCACACGTATTGGCTCTGTTTTTATTCCGCATCGCTTTAGATGCTGAACAGCTTCTTGTATATCTGTAACTGCAAATGCTAAATGTCTAAGACCAGCTGCTTCAGGAAAACTTTTCCGTTTAGGAGGATCTGAAAATGAAAATAACTCAATTTGATACTGTCCTCCTACACATAAATCTAATTTATAAGAATCCCTTTCTTCCCTGTAAACTTCATTCAACACCTTAAATCCCAATATTTCAGTATAAAATTTTTTAGATATTTTATAGTTAGAACATATAATTGCAATATGATGTACTTTAGATATATCCACGCTCTACGTCATTCCTCTCGTTATCAAACATGCATATTCTCCCTCAAAATGAAAAACCTATGTAACAGAACATCTCATAAGGAGGTTTACTATGAAATTTGTTACTTTTTTTCTCGGCCTTGCCGTTGTTTTCTTTCTTGCCTTTATCGCAAGTAATAATAAAAAGCATATTAAATTCAAACCCATTTTCATCATGCTTATTATACAGTTGATTTTAACTTATTTGTTATTAAATACAGAAATTGGACTTGTGCTTGTAACCTTGATTTCTAATTTATTTACGAAGTTATTGAACTATGCTGCATCCGGGGTGAATTTCGTATTTGGTGGTATTGCGAATAAAGGCGAAATGCCTTTCTTCTTAAATGTTCTCTTGCCAATTGTCTTCATTTCTGTCCTAATTGGTATTTTGCAACACTTTAAAATATTGCCATTTTGTATTCGTTGGATTGGGTTTTTCCTTAGCAAAATAAACGGACTCGGGAAACTGGAATCTTACAACGCCGTTGCCTCTGCTATTGTAGGCCAATCAGAAGTATTCATTACCGTAAAAAAACAGCTTGCGCAAATTCCAAAACATCGCTTGTATACACTTTGCGCTTCTGCCATGTCGACCGTATCGATGTCAATTGTCGGTGCTTACATGACAATGATTGAGCCAAAATATGTAGTAACCGCTCTTGTCTTAAATTTATTTAGTGGCTTTATTATCGTACTCATTATTAATCCGTATGATGTTAGAGAAGAAGAGGACATTCTAGAAATTAAAGGCGAAAAGCAAACCTTTTTTGAGATGCTCGGAGAATATATTCTAGATGGATTTCGCGTTGCTGTTGTTGTTGGCGCTATGTTGATTGGATTTGTTGCCTTAATTAGCTGTATTAATGATTTATTCCATCTTATTTTTGGAATTACATTTCAGCAGTTACTTGGTTATGTTTTCTCACCTATCGCTTTTCTTATTGGTGTACCAAGTAAAGAAATTGTCACAGCAGGAAGTATTATGGCTACAAAGCTTGTAACGAATGAGTTTGTAGCCATGATGGATCTCAGCAAACTTGCAACCAGTCTCTCTCCTCGTACAGTAGGTATTATTTCAGTTTTCCTTGTATCCTTTGCAAACTTCTCTTCTATCGGAATTATTTCTGGTGCCGTTAAAGGATTAAATGAAGAACAAGGGAATGTCGTTGCTCGTTTCGGTTTAAAACTGTTGTACGGCGCAACACTCGTCAGCATTTTATCCGCAATTATGGTAAGCATTATGCTATAAGAAGGTAAATTTTTATCCTTTTTTTTATTCATCCTTTTTATATACAATACGGATAGATGTCTCATAAATAATCGAGACATCTATTTTTTATACATGTACAACAATATCTATTTAGCGTACAATATCTTTTATGTGTCTCGTTTACACATTATAAGAAAATATACAAATTGAATGATTTGAAGGAGAACTAAAGAATGAATTCAGATGTAGAAAACAAAAATAGAACTTCAAAGAGGAGATTTAAGAAAAGACGCCTACTATGGTTTGTTCTCATTCCATTACTCATTGTAACAATTGGGGGTGGAAGCTATTTCTTCCACATATACAGTAAAGCAAAATCAATTGTAAATAATGCATATTCCGAACTAGATAGAGGAGATAAATCTGATAAACGAGATAAAGCTGTTAAACCGATGACCGACAACGTTTCTGTCCTTATTATGGGGGTAGATGAAAGTGACCTTCGTGAAAAATCTTACGGCAAAGCAACACGTACAGATGCATTATTGCTTGCTACAATTAATAAAAATGATAAATCAGTAAAACTTGTTAGTATCCCCCGTGACTCTCGCGTATATATTAAATCACGTGATAAACAAGATAAAATCACACATGCTCACGTATTTGGGGGCGCAGATAGTACAATTAATACAGTCGAAAACTTTTTAAATGTTCCTGTCGACTACTATGTAAAATTTAATTTTAAATCATTTATAAAAATTGTCGATTCTCTTGGTGGCATCGACGTAGACGTTCCTGTTGAGTTTACAGAACAAAATAGTAAGGATGAGCCTGGTGCCATTCACCTAAAAAAAGGACGCCAACATTTAAATGGTGAGGAAGCACTTGCTTTAGCAAGAACACGTCACATTGATAGTGATTATATGCGTGGTCAGCGTCAACAACTTGTTTTGGAAGCAATTGCTCAAAAAGCACTATCTATAAACTCTATTAATAAAATTGGCAGCTTATTAGATGCTGTTGATCACGATTTAAAAACAAACTTAACATTTGATGACATGATGACAATTACGACAAACATTATGGGATCAAACTTAAGGATGGATAAACTCCAAGTAAAAGGTAGCGATAAATATATCGGCGGCATCTACTACTACATTCCTAATGAAAAAAGTGTACAGGACATATCCAAAACATTAAAAGAACATCTCGATGTTACGAATAAAACTGAACATAAAAAATTATAATAAAAAGGCTGCTAGGACTTTCCCAGTAGCCTTTTTATTATAATTTCCAACAAAATACTTCCATTTTCTTACGCAAATAATGACAAAAAGAGACAATTATTACAACAATGTAACATTTTTTATAAAAACATTACACCAATGATTAAAATAATAGTATACTAGTACATAATACTATTTTTATCATTCATACATAAAAAACGAATACATATAACCTTATATATTAACTTTTTGGGGGGAAGTAAATGAAGCTACGTAACTTACTGATTGGTTCTGCTGTCGCAGGTGGAATATTGCTATGTGCAGGTGGGATTGGTGGTTATCAATACGTTTCTAAGTTAAACAAACAACTCGATACAACCGTATTACCGCACACTACATTTGAAGGTACTTCTCTTGATGGTAAAAGTAAAAAAGACGTGCAAGAAATTATTCAACAAAAAGTAGATGAATTAAACAAAAAATCTCTTAACTATGCATTACCGAGTAATACACAAACTTATACGTGGAAAGACTTAGGTGTTGACTATAAAGAAAAAGACATTTTCGAAAAAATCTTTAACGAGCAAAAAGGGAATGTTATGAATCGCTATAACATGCGAAAACAAGCTGAAAACGGCGAGTTAAAACGTGAATATAAACTAACACCTGAACTGAACTCAACAGCTTATGAGGCTTTTATAAAAGAAAAATATAACGAAACATTAAAGGAACCTGTAAACGCTGAATTAAGTGTTTCCGGAACAACAGTAAACATTAGTCAAAGTCAAAATGGCGAAAAAGTTGATAAAGAAAAATTAAAAGAATTAACGGCAAAAGCAATTACTACTGGTACACAAGATATTCAACTTCCAATTGCATCCACAAAACCCGAACGATCTACAGAAGATATAAAAAACATGGGTATTACACAAGTAATCGCTGAATATTCTACTCCTATGGCTGGTCGAAACGGGAGCCAATCCTTTAATGTAAACAAATCTGCTAATACTTTAAGTGGAGCACTCGTAGCACCTGGTGAAACATTTAGTTTCAATGAACGCGTCGGTATTACAGATGCTGCGCATGGCTATAAATCCGCTGCTGTATATTTGAATGGTAAAGTTGTCCAAAGTGCTGGTGGGGGTGTGTGTCAAGTTAGTAGTACGCTATATGGTGCAGCATTACGTGCTGATTTAGGAGTTGTTGCTCGTAGTAACCACTCTATGCCTGTTCATTACTTACCACTTGGCCAAGATGCCGCTGTAGCAGATTATGGACCGGATCTAAAATTCCAAAACAATACGGGAAAATATATTTACATTCAAGCCTTCTCTAATGGTGGCAGTATAACTACACGTATTTTCGGTACACCTACTGGTAAGGACGTAGAAGTTTCATCAAAAGTAATTAGTGATACTGGAAATAAAATTACAGCTGTTACATATAAAAAAGTAACACAAAACGGTCAAGTGATCTCAAATGGCCAAATCTCAAAAAGTGTATACAAAAAGGCGTGATGATTCACGCCTTTTTGTTTTGCAGTAAACGTATAAATGCCTCTATATGTTCCCTCGCCTCTTCTAACGACCATATACGGTTTCCTTGTTTAGCCGCTAATAAAGATCCTTCTTCCCATGCCTTCGCTTGCTTTATATGTAATAGCTCATGTTGTAATTTAGCAACGGTTTCTTGCTCTTCTTCCTCTAAGAACTCAGTCATTACATTGATTATCTCATCCTCATGCACACTTAACGTACAATATGTTTTTAAGAAATATTGAAGTGTTGGATACATACTACTCTCCCTTTCTTACTTGTCTGATGGATAGGAAGTAATGATTTTAAATCCTAATGACCCTGATTTATCTCTTGCTAAAACAGTAACTGTATTCATAAGCTTATCTTTTACACTCATATCTTTCTTTAATACCGTTTTTCCAACAGGAAACGAATGCTTCGTATTTAATACGAGACGATTTTCTTTGGAATTCTTTAACCACTTCTCAATTTCCTGCTCATGCTGTTTCAAACTATCTTTAACAGCTTTTGTTGCCGTCTCTTTATCGTAGTATGTACTTGCGGCCGATACTTTATCTGTACGTAATCGTTCTTTTAGCTGATCTTCTGTCTTTCCGACATGACGTTCTATCGTATGACCATTTTTCGGCGGTCCTTCCATTTCATCTAAAATATTATCATTAATTTTCCCTATTGATGCTGAATCGCTTCCTTTTGGACTTTCTTTTTTCTGTTCTTGTCCTGCACAACCACTTAAAACAAGTATCATCGCAAGTAATCCGCTTAAGAAAATACTCCATAATCGTTTCATCATATCACCTCTTTCATGATTATCGTCATAACTTCACAAAAAGTCAATTTTATATAAAAAAAGCGTACACCAATGATTTGCATGTCGCTTAACAACGAAAAAACTCATTTATTTCATATTACTTGCACAGAAAAGGGGTGAATCAGTCCGTCTACATAATACTGACTTTCTTAAATGTTTTTTTCTAATCTATACTCTATCTTTTTTAAACATTTTACAACTTTCTCAGCTTCTTCCTATCCATGTATGGAATTACCTTCTCTTGATTTAAGAAATAACCGAAAAATATACCCCCTACCTTCCGTACCATATACCTGTAATGGGTATATTTTTCGGTTTTTATTATGAAAATTTATATTTTCTATTAAAATCTACACTTGCCTATACTGATTAAATGTGGTGTAATGCAAAAAAAGACAAAGGACTATAACGATATGCAAGAAATGATTCACAATTTACTCACAGAGCATTACACGATTGCAATTCCACTTAGTATTCTATTCAATATCATCCTCAGTTTGGCAGGCTTTATTCCAAGCATATTTTTAACAGCAATCAACATACAGCTTTTTGGCTTAACAGACGGAACAATAATTTCGATCGCAGGCGAAGTATCGGGAGCAATTGTTTCATTTTATTTCTATCGACTAGGTTTTCAAAAATTGGCCCATAACAAAATAAACAACTATCCAAAAGTAGAACGTCTTCTTTATGTACAAGGTAAAGAAGCATTTTTTCTCGTTCTATCATTCCGACTTGTCCCATTTATTCCATCTGGCATTATTACCTTATTTGCTGCGTTAGGAAAAATGTCGTTATTCTCTTTCAGTATTGCAAGTGCAATAGGAAAAGTACCAGCATTATTCATTGAAGTGTATTCTGCATACCATGTAATGAACGGAACAAGCGAAGCGAAGTGGATTATAACGATTGCTGGTTGTATCGGAGTATTATATGTATGGAAGAAGTGGAAGAAAAAATAAAAAAAGGAGCAATTGCTCCTTTTTTATTCTCTATCAAAGGGAGTTGCTGAAAACATTCATTTCACCATAAAAAAATCCCTTATATTTTGAACAAAGGTTGATCAAAACATAAGGGATTTTTAACTTATCTTTCAAAAATTTTATAAAAAGATTGCTTATTTTAACAGGAAAATAAATTATAATAACTACCACTTCTTTATAAGCTTAGAAATTCTCTTTCTATACTATTTTGTTCTAAACGAATGGTAGTAGGTCGCCATTAATGTCATTAACATTGGAATGGTAATGACAAGGGAAAATAAGAAAACTATCGAAAATATTGTACTTAATACACCTGAACTTACCGAATGAACGAAATAACTTACAATCAGCATAGCCATACTAATTGCAACTGCTGACATAACTGGTTGTCTAAGTGTTTTTATTTTCTCCTGTTTTGTTTCTTTATCTGTATAAATTGGTTTTGTACCAGGTTTGGCCTTAAATAGGTGCACATCATAATAACTCGAACAAACATATTCCCAACCTGACAATTCAAACATTTCAATATATTCTTCTAATTCGTTTTCTGCTAATGGTCTTATATCAAGACTAAATATAGTATCTTCAGCAGCACCCTTTTCTAATTCATATCCCATTCGTTTAAAACGTTTCACAATCCATCCTTTTGCAGCATACTTTCTTAGCTTTTTTAAATCTTGTTCTTCTGAAAAAGCAATCCCATTTGACATTATGTATTTTGTTTTCCCCATTTTAGTACTCCCCTTTTAATCCATTTTCAGCAAAATCAAGCATCGTTTTACGTCTCAAAATATCCTGTTCCAACACTTCTCTACCTTTATCTGTCAAAACATATACTTTTCTACGTGAGTCTGAATCATCAAATAATTCAATGTAGGATTCGGTTATTAACTTTTTAATAATTGTATATAGTGATGCGGGCCCAATTACTACTTTCCCCTTTGTTAATTCTTCAATCAAGCTCATCACTGCATAGCCATGTCTTGGTGTTGTAAATCCTGCCATAATATAAAACACAGAATCGGTTAACTGTTCTAATGATTTCATTTTCTCCCTACCTTCATTATATCACTTTGTGATATATCTAAAGATAATATATCACAAAGTGATATGATGAACAATAAAAAGATGGAATGAATATTCAATTTCATTCCATCTTTAAGGGCAATCCTTATCAAACTTTATTTACAATCCACAGGAGTGGAACCTATTTTACACCAACTGCATCATATGACTGCTTCACTGCTGTAACTTCAGCAGAGCTTGCACCATATAAATCAGCTGCAGCTTGTACTAAGCCAGCACGCGCTTGACTAAATGTAGTAGATTCAGTGAGGTATTGTGTATTTGCACGATAATAAATTGCACCTACTTTATCTTTACCAATACCATTCACTGTTACACCATAATGCGTACCACCATTTGCAAGTAAGTAAGCCGCTTTATTGATAATACCGCTGTTCGTATGAACGCCACCATTATCACTTGAACCAGTATAACGCTTAGAATAATGGTCTGGATCACCATATTTTGTTGGGTCACTCATAGAACGAAGTGCATCCCCAGATGTACCAGGCGTATAAATATCCTCTCCAATTTCCCAATCTGGATTACGATTATCACTGTACTCTACTAAAGTACCAAAAATATCAGAAATCGCTTCATTTAATGCTCCTGACTCATTTTGATAAATCAGGTTTGAGCTATATTCTGTAACCGCATGCGTTAACTCATGCCCAATTACATCTAATCCACCTGATAATGCAGTAAATGTATAGCCATCCCCGTCTCCATATACCATTTGTGAGCCATTCCAGAATGCATTATTATATCCACTACTGTAATGAACCGTTGATTTTAACGGTGCTCCAGCGTCATTAAATGAATTACGATTGAACGTCTTTTTATAATAATCATATGTTACTCCTGCATAATAATGGGCATCTACCGCTGCCGCATCACGGCTTGCATTGAAAACGTTATCTGTATCTGCCCACAACGTTCCTGGTAACGTAGTGCGGTTCTTCGCATCATATGTGAAAATCTGCGCTCCACGTGTATTATCTTGTAAATAATAAGTAGATCCAGATAATGTTGTATTAATAGATTTTGTATCTCCTAGTACACCTTTACCTGTCCCAACTTTATTTGTTCCTGTAACAGGTTTTGCAGCTGCTTTCGCATCTTGTTTTGCAACCTCTTGCTTAACTAGCGATTTATTCTCATCTGTTACATGATCAATTGTATTGTATTTATTTAACACTTTACCGCTATCTGCCTCAATGAAATAATAATAGTTACCTGGCTTCGGATCTAAGAAATTTAATTTCACAACATATGCATAAGTTGTATCCTCACCATTTTGATATACATATAAATCCGCTGATGGCTCTACCTCATATTTAGGAGTTAACCCTAGATCTTGCTGTGCGATTTCAATCGCTTTTTTACCTTCAATCTTATTTTTATTTTTTAATTTTTCTTTTTTATCTAGATCCGGTACAACTGTTCCAGATAATACTTTTAATGAACCATCTTTACTAACATGCGCTAGTTGGGTAGACCCCCATACCGGTGTACCTTCATATACTTGTTGCATACGTACCACTGTTGCATCAGTTATAGAATCCTTTTTCACTTGTTTCACTTTGAAAGAATCCTCTGCACTCTTTTCTCCTAACTTATACTCCTTTTTTGCTGCATTTAAATAATCAAACACAACAGATTCTGCTTTCTTTCCAGTTGCTCCTGTTAAATCTCCAGAGATAAACTCAGGTGACTGCACTGCTTCATTGTACTTTTTCGTAGAGAGCACGTTCTTTGAATCTGCAAACGCAGAGCTTGTCCCTCCAAATGTTGTAACTGCCATTCCTGCCGCTAATACAAATGCTAAACTCTTCTTTTTCATATAACCTTCCCCCTAATAAAAAATTTTTTGAAAAAGAGTAGTTTTATATTATCATCTAGTTTCCACTATTTATATACTAAAAATTCAAAAAATTCTTTTCTCAAGTTTTGTAGAATTTTGGGGAGCAATTATTGAGAAAGGCCCTTTCCAATTTGGAAAGGGCCTTTTGGTTATTATTATACATTTACTGTTTGTGATAAATTAGAGTCTAATCCAAAAGTATCAGGTTTACTCGTATATTGCACACCACCTACCACGGTAAATACTACTGCGACCACTAAAATTCCTGCTAATATTTTTTTCATTTTAACCCTCCTTATGATCTTCTAACACTTCAATAACTAACTTATAATATCGATTACTTTCTTCAAAATGTAGTAACCGAGCGAAATATTCCGCAAGCTCTATATATACTTTCTTTAATTCAATTTTATTTCCTGCCGACTTATAAAAAGGAATAGCTTCTGCTTCCAAAAATGATTTATAGGCTTTTGCGTCTTCAAAATATTTATACCGAAGCATGAGAAGTAGATATAACTTTGTATTAAATCTTTCTTCCTGCTTAGCAGCAATAACTCCCTTATCAATCCATTCTTTCGCTTCTTCTAGCTGCTCTAGTTTAATGCATTGTAATGCCATTTCATATAATGTATCTATATAATTTAAATCTATTTGATTCTGAAATTGCAAACTTTTTAAATAGCATTCTTTCGCCCGCTGATACTGTCTTTTTTTATAGTATATATTTCCAATGTTACTTAAAGTAATAGCTATAAGTACATCTTCGTCTGCAAAAGATGATGCTTCTCTCAATATACTTTCGTACATTTCCAAAGCCTCTTTATATTGACCTTTTTCCGCATAACTTAGTGCAATAAGAATTTGACAGTTAATCACATTCCTAAACTTGTATTCACCTCGAAATCCCTCTAATGCAACATTAGCAAAATGCAGTGCAAGATGATGAATTTCTAAATGAGTATATGTAAGAGCAATATTATAATAAATCCCAGTTTCATAATACCCTTGTTCTTTAGCCATCACTTCTGTCTCTAGTAAATAATCGAGGCCATCTTTCCACTTATATTGCAAACAATATAATATCCCTCTACTATACGTATATAACATTTTTTGAAACGGAGAATACTTCTTATACATTTTTCTCAACTTCTCTAGTTCTTCTTCAAGTGCAGGAAGATCTCTTTTCATAATTAAATAACGAGTATAGAGTAATTTATAATAGTTTATGATTTCAAAATCTAAAACATGCTTCATTTCACCTTGTAACTCATTATATATGCGTTCAACTTGCCCTTTGTCCAAATGAACTAACGCGTTTAACCAATCATCTAACTTCTCTTTCACTTCTTCTTCTACATCTCTCAAATCCGACACAGCAATCTCTAACCTCGCGCAGAGCAGCTGCAAGATTTCTTCTGATGCTTCTATCTTTCCATTTTCAATCTTACTTAAATATGAGACGGAACAAATGCCCTGACATAATTCTTCTTGTGTCATTTTTTGCTGCAGTCGCTTATAAAAAACTTGTTTCCCGATTTTCTCTAATGTTTGTTGCATTGTCCTCCTCCATTCTCATTTACCCCCACTACTTTAATAATACATAAAAATGCCAAAAATATAAATTGATAAATGTAAATTTTCTAAACATTTTTCGCCCTTTGTCGCTATAACTGTTATATTATATGTATAACAGTTATAGCGACAAAGGAGGTGCAGCATGTTTATAACGATTAACATACAGTCTGATATTCCAATATACGAACAACTCGTTCATCAAATTATCGAAGGAATTGCCAAAGAAGAACTAAAAGAAGGCGAAACTTTACCTTCTGTTCGATTACTTGCTTCTGATTTAGGTGTAAATATGCTCACTGTTAATAAAGCGTATCAGCTGCTAAAACAAAAAGGATTTATTCAAATTCATCGACAAAAAGGAGCTACTGTAAATACAACACAATTACATGATAACTCCGCATTTTTTGAGAGGAGTGAACTAACTCTACAACCATTTATAGCAGAAGCAAAATGTCGTGGTATTTCAAAAAAAGCACTCTTGCAATTTGTACAATCTTTAGCGAATCATTTTGAATGGGAGGAAACAAAACATGGACATATGGATTAATATCATTCTATTTGTAGCGATACTAGCACCATTTTTCCTCATTATTACTTTTACGCCACAAATGACTCCAAATATATATAGTTTTGGTATCCGAATCCCCGAAAACGCATATAACTTAGATGAAATTGTCCTCTTGCGTAAAAAATTTCGGAACACCCACTTGCTTTTCAGCTTGTTATTTACAATCTTTTTCATCAGTATTTCAGTATATTTTTCAAATGAAGCAGCACAAGCAACAGGCCTTATTATTTGTATTATCGGATTTCTAATTGCCGATTTTTTTATTTATTTACATTGTCATAAAAAAATGAAAGTCATCCGAAATAATATGAATTGGGCTATTGAAAAAAAGCAACCTATTGTAATTGATACATCTTTTCGAAATGAAAAATTAACCTATTCTAACGGATTATTTTCCATTCATGCATTCATATGTTTTATAACAATTCTTATTACTATCTCGTTCTATCCTGAATTGCCAAATCAAATTCCAACGAAATTCAATTGGGATGGCACTATAACAACCTATAGTGAAAAAACAATCGGGCTTTTCTCTGTTTTTCCACTTATTCAATTCGTAACAATTCTGCTTTTTATGGGTATCAATATACTATTAAAACGCGCTAAGCAACAACTCAATGTTCAAAATGCAGATGCATCTAAAATTTCTAGCATTCAATCCCGCAGAAAGTGGTCATTATTTATGATTGGATCTTCCTTGCTGTCTGTATTTCTATTCACTTTGTTCCAAATTTCTTATATCGTTCCATTTTCACCTCTTAAATTAATCATTAGCACCATTATCATAACTACAATAACAATTACTTGGGCAATCATTATTGCACGAAAACCAATAAATCAAGATACTTTATCAAGCAATGAAAATTTTTCTATTCAACAAGATGATGATCATTTTTGGAAACTGGGACAATTTTATTACAATCGAAATGATCCTACACTCATGTTAGAAAAGCGCTTTGGACTTGGATGGACTTTCAATTTCGCTCGCCCCATAGCATGGGGGATTTTATTCGGTCCTCTCGTGCTCATTTTTGGAATTGTTCTATTAACTGCATAATCCCGGGTAAAATCTACTCTTAATTGAAGTAGCTGCTTTGGCATAAAGTGAAACTTTAATCAGAGGGGGCTTCATCCCCCTCTGATTATTAGCCGGACAATGCTTTCGCTGAATTTTGAGGTGAAAGTATTACTGCCGGTTAATGCGGGATAAACTACAAATAAACGATATAATATAACCAAATTACGGAGGTGTTTTCACAATGAATCATTATAAAGATGATAGTTACGCCTTACACACAGATTTATATCAAATCAACATGGCTTATACATATTGGAAAGACAAGATTCATAATCGCCGTGCTGTTTTTGATTTATATTTCCGAAAGCTCCCATTCGAAAATGGTTACGCCATTTTTGCTGGTCTTGAAAAAATTATAGAATACATAGAGACTTTTCGTTTTACCGAAAGTGACATCGCTTATTTAAAAGAACTACAATTTGAAGAAGAGTTCCTACATTATTTACAAAACATGAAATTTACTGGGACAATTCGTGGTATGCAAGAAGGAGAAGTTGTTTTTAATAACGAACCATTATTGCGTGTTGACGCACCTCTTGGTGAAGCTCAAATTATTGAGACCGCCTTGTTAAATATTGTGAATTACCAAACATTAATCGCTACAAAAGCAGCTCGCATGAAACATGCAGCGGACAATGATGAACTCTTAGAGTTTGGTACCCGCCGCGCTCACGAATTTGACGCTGCCCTTTGGGGTACACGAGCGGCCTTTATCGGTGGATTTTCTTCTACAAGCAATGTCCGTGCTGGAAAACGCTTTGGTATTCCAGTTGCTGGTACGCATGCTCATTCCTTTGTCCAAGCGTATCGTGATGAATATGTTGCATTTAAAAAGTATGCTGAAACGCACCAAAAATGTGTTTTTCTCGTTGATACATATGATACGTTAAAATCTGGTGTACCAAATGCGATTCGCGTTGCTAAGGAATTCGGTGACCACATTGATTTTTATGGCATTCGTCTCGATAGTGGCGATATGGCTTATTTATCAAAAGAAGCACGAAAACTACTTGATGCAGCTGGGTTTACAAATACAAAAATTATTGCTTCTAGTGATTTAGATGAATATACAATTATGCATTTAAAATCACAGGGAGCAAAAATTGATGTATGGGGCGTCGGAACAAAACTGATTACATCATTTGAACAACCTGCATTAGGCGCTGTCTATAAATTAGTTGCGATTGAAGATGCAAATGGCATATTAAATGACACAATTAAAATCTCTTCTAACCCTGAAAAGATCACAACACCAGGATTAAAACGAATTTATCGAATCATTAATCGCGTGAACAATCATGCAGAAGGTGATTATATCGCTTTAGAATCCGAAGAACCTCAACAGGAAGAGCGTTTAAAAATGTTCCATCCTGTTCATACGTATATTAGTAAATTCGTAACAAACTTTGAAGCACGCGAGCTTCATCATGCCATTTTCACAAATGGTAGAAGAACATACGAATTACCAAATATATTAGACATTCAAAAATACACTAAAAGCAGCTTAGCACTATTCTGGGAAGAATATATGAGAACGCTAAATCCCGAAGAATATCCTGTAGATTTAAGTCAAGAGTGCTGGGATCATAAAATGAATTATATTCAAACAGTACGAGATCAAGTTGCAAAAAATATACAAAAATAAAAAGAGAAGCCTTCGCTTCTCTTTTTATTTTACAAATCTTTCACTCTAAGCACACGCATCGCATTCAATACAGCAAGTAATGTAACACCCACGTCTGAGAAAACTGCTTCCCACATTGTTGCAATTCCGAATGCACCAAGTAATAGAACAAGCCCTTTTACACCAAGTGCAAAGATAATATTTTGCCATACAATATTGCGTGTACGTTTGGCAATTTTGACAGCCGTTGCGATTTTAGAAGGTTCATCTGTCATGATTACAATATCCGCTGCTTCAATCGCTGCATCAGATCCTAATCCACCCATCGCAATTCCGACGTCTGCCCTTGCTAATACTGGTGTATCATTAATACCATCGCCAACGAACGCAATTTTTTCTTTTGCTTGTTTTGCCCCATCAATTTTTTCAATTTCTTCTACTTTTTGCTGTGGCAATAATTCAGCATGAACTTCATCTAAACCAAGCTCTTTACCAACCGCTTCTCCAACTAACTTTGCATCACCTGTTAACATGACTGTTTTCTTAATCCCAAGCTCTTTTAATTTTTGAATCGCTTGTTTTGAGTCCTCTTTCACTTCATCCGAAATGACAATATACCCTGCATATGCACCATCTACAGCAACGTGAACAAGAGTACCTACAGTTTGTGGCTGCTCAAATGTAATGCTTTCTTTTTTCATTAATTTTGCATTACCTGCAAAAATTTCTTTACCTTGCACTTTTACAACTGTACCATGACCAGAGATTTCACTATAATCTTCAATCATATTTTCATCAATTGATTTTCCATAGCTACTCCGAATAGATTGCGCAATTGGATGATTTGAGTACACTTCTGCAAATGCCGCATACTCAAGAAGCTCTTCTTTTGTAGTTGTTCCACTTGGCTCCATCTTCGTTACTTTGAAAACACCTTTTGTTAATGTTCCTGTCTTATCAAAGACGATATATTTCACATCATTTAGCGCTTCTAAATAGTTACTACCTTTGATTAAAATCCCGTTTTTAGATGCTCCACCAATACCGCCAAAGAATCCAAGTGGAATGGACACCACTAACGCACAAGGACAAGAAATAACAAGGAATACTAAAGCTCGATAAATCCAATCTGAGAATGTAGCACCTTCTAAAATGAGAGGTGGAACAAACGCTAGTACTGCAGCTGTAATTACGACAGCTGGCGTATAGTAACGAGCAAATTTCGTAATAAAGTTTTCTGTTGGTGCTTTTCGACTACTTGCATTTTGCACTAAGTCTAAAATTTTAGATACTGTAGATTCACCAAACTCTTTCGTTACCTCAATTGTCAATACACCATTTTGATTCACGAAACCACTTAATACATCATTACCAACCTCTACTTCACGCGGTACAGATTCGCCTGTTAACGCTGAAGTATCTACCATCGATGCTCCTTCAACTACTTTTCCATCTAACGGTACTTTCTCACCTGGTTTTACAATAATGTAGTCACCGATTTTAACATCTTCTGGTGAAATTTGTTTTGTTTCGTTTCCAACTTTCACGTTTGCATAATCAGGACGAATATCCATTAATGAAGTAATTGATTTTCGAGAACGATTTACAGCGATACTTTGGAATAATTCACCTACTTGGTAAAAGAGCATAACAGAAACTGCTTCTGGATACTGCCCAATCGCAAAAGCTCCAAGTGTGGCAATCGCCATTAAAAAGTTTTCATCAAATACTTGGCCGCGTGTTATATTTCTTACAGCTCGCCAAACGATATCTCCACCAATTAGTAGGTACGCAATAACAAAAAGTGGAATTGTCATCATTTGTGGTAATCCCGCTAGTGCAGCTATCCCTGTTAAAACGCCACCAATTGCTAAACGCCAAATCATTTTCTTCACATTTCCTTCACCATGGTCGTGGCTATGATTATGGCTTTCCTTCTCTTCGCGAACAACTTTTACATCTGGTTCTAACTTATGAACAATCATTTTGATATCTTGTACTGTCGTTTCAAGTTCTTTTTTATTTGCAACTTCTATTTTTAATTTCTTCGATACAAAATCCACTGTAGCATTTGAAACAGAAGGCATTTCCTTTACCTTTGTTTCAATCTTCATCGCACAATTCGCACAATCTAATCCTTCTAATACAAATACTTCTTTCGCAACTTTTGATTGTTGTTCTTCCTGTACTTTAATATGAGGCTCTAATTTCGTAACAAGTTGCATCGCCTCAGTAATAACATGTTTTTCGTTATTTTGTTCTGTTTCTAACACCATTGTCTTAGTTGCGAAGTTCACGGAACAAGATAAGACATCATCTAATCCCCCAACGCCTTTTTCGATTTTCATCGCACAGTTCGCACAATCCAGTCCTTCTAACACAAGTTTTCGTTTCACTAGTGGTTCTGCCATCTTTCTCCCTCCTTGTGCTTTTATTTTCTATTCTTCTTCATTTACGTGTTCAAATGCTTGCTCAAAGATACCGATTACGTGATGGTCCGCCAATGAATAATAAACCACTTTTCCCTCTTTACGGTTTTTCACAAGCTTTGCTTGTTTTAATACACGAAGCTGATGTGAAATAGACGACTGTGTCATTCCAAGTAAATATGCTAAATCACACACGCACATTTCTGCTTCAAATAATGCGTGTAAAATTCTCGTACGTGTACGGTCGCCTAACACTTTAAATAACTCAGCTACTTTACTTAAGCTTTCATCATTCGGAATTGTTTGTTTCACTTGATCCACAACGTCTTCATGGATAATCGTTTGAGAACACGCCTCTTGGCATGTTTCCACTTTATTTTCAGCCATTATAGCTCACCTCTTTATCTAAACATATGAACAGCCATTCATATATCTTATACCTTTATTATATGAGCGTCCGTTCATATGTGTCAATAAAATCCACAATCATTTTTTCGAACATTTTGTTCACATTTAAACGAAAGCATATATAACATATTCTCCTCACACTTTATATGCTTCATACAAAAGAGGATGTTGCTAAAACCGTATCCCTTTAGCACATCCTCTTTATTCTTATCTATTCACTCTTCACAGCATCAACAATTAAAGAAACAAACCCTAACTTTCCGTCCTGATTTCTATAATCAAAACGCTTAGAACGATAAATAAACCCTTTCTTCTCATCCCAATCATTATAATGAAACTCTCCATCTTCATCACAATACTCCAAAAGTTTCACCTGAAACCCCGCACTCTCAAACATAGATGTCATCGTTTTATAATTATGAACAATTTTATGGCTCGCTGCTGGATGATCTAACGGTCCAGGTCCTCCAACTTTTACCCCTTCTTGGTATTCTTCATCTGGGAAAAAGCGATCCGGAACCGCACATCGAATATAACCACCCGGCTTCAAAAATTCATAGCATACTTTCGCTGCTTCTATGCCTTCTTCATATGATAAATGTTCCCATACATGCTCTGCTAAAATTACTGCTAAAGAGCTAGGATCAAACTTTTTTATCCAATCTTCTCTTTTTAATAAATTTAATTCTTCTTCATTTGTATGTAACCAACCCGGGTTATTGTTAAATTCCCCTGCACCCACAACGATTTTTAATTCTTCTTTTACAACCATCATTTCACCCCTTTGAATATTTCAACATACAAATTCCATAAGTTGCTATTTTCTCCTCCTTTGGCCAAAAGAAAAAGCCTTGCGCGCTCCCTAGACGCACAAGGCTTACATGTTTTATATCCCCTTAATTAGCTTTTTCTAAGCTATCTTGCGAACTTTCATCTTCTTTTAAATGACTGTGTTTTTTCGAATAAACAAAGTATACGACTACTCCAATTGCTAACCAAGCACCGAAGTATATCCATGTCGTTAATGGTAAGTTTACCATTAAGAATAGACAGCACACGATTGAAATGATCGGTAAAGTTGGCACAAGTGGCACCATAAATCCACGCTGTAATTTCGGATGTGTTTTACGAAGAAGGATTACTGATACACCAACCATCGCAAATGTTAATAACGCTCCAATATTCGCTAAATTCGACAATTCTTTTAAATCGATAAATCCAGCAATTAAAGCACTACCGATTCCTGTTAACCAAACTGAAAATGTTGGCGCTTCTGTCTTCTTGTTAATTTTCGCGAAAGATTCTGGCAATAAACCGTCACGGCTCATAGCGAAGAATACACGTGTTGTTGCGTAGATGTATGCAAAAATTACAGCCATAATACCAATTACAGCTCCAATAGCAATTACACCAGCCACTTTATCTTGCCCTACAACTTCCAGTACATAAGCCATCGCTTCTGGTACATCTAATTCTTTATAAGAAACCATACCAGTCATAACAAGACAAACCGCAACATAAATGATCGTACAAATAACTAACGAAGCAATGATACCAATTGGAAGGTCACGCTGTGGATTTTTTACTTCTTCTGCTGAAGTTGCTAATGCATCAAATCCTAAGAAAGCAAAGAATACTGCTGCTCCCCCCGCGAAAACTCCACTTAAACCGTACGGTGCAAATGGTACCCAGTTTTCTGGTTTCACGTAAAATACACCGACTGCGATGAATAAAACAACAATACCAATTTTAATTAATACCATTATATTATTCACACGCTTACTTTCTTTCGTACCTCGTGATAATAGCCAAGTTATCACCAATGTAACAATAACTGCTGGTAAGTTCACCATACCACCTTGCGATGGAATCGTTAACAAGGCTTTTGGAATTTCAATTCCCAATCCACTTACTAAGTTATTGAAGTAACCTGTCCATCCACCAGCTACGGCCGCTGTTGTTAGAACATATACTGACAATAATGTCCATCCCATTAAATGAGCTACAAACTCACCGATTGTTGCATATGAATAGGTATACACACTACCTGATACCGGAAGCGTAGATGCAACTTCTGCATAACATAATGCTGCAAACCCACAAACAATTGCTGCAATCATAAATGAAAAAATAACTGCTGGACCAGCATCTCTCGCTGCTACTAATCCAGTTAATACAAGAACTCCTGTACCGATTATCGCACCAATCCCTAGCATTGTTAGGTCGAATGCCCCTAAAGTTTTAGACAAAGTCTTACTTTTACTTTCCCCTAACAATTGCGTAACGGATTTCTTTTTAAATAGGTTGGCCACGATGTATGCCCCCTTTTACTAAGAAGAGCTAAGAGGTTTCTCTCTTAGCTCTTATCATGTTGTATTAAATATTGTTCGATTGTTTTTTTGTATTATGCTTCAATTAGCAAGATACAGTTTCTACTTCTAATAATTCTTTCGCACCTTTGTATTCTACACCGTGAGCTTCTGCAACTGCTTCGAATGTTACGTAGCCATTTAAAGTGTTAATACCTTTTAATAGTGCAGAATTACTTAAGCAAGCTTCTTTGTAACCTTTGTTTGCAATTTGTACTGCGTATGGTACTGTTACGTTTGTTAATGCAAGAGTTGATGTACGTGGAACCGCACCCGGCATGTTTGCAACTGCATAATGAACAACGCCATGTTTTTCATAAGTTGGGTTATCATGAGTTGTAATGCGGTCAGTTGTTTCGAAAATACCACCTTGGTCAATTGCGATATCTACTACAACAGAACCTGGTTCCATTGATTTAATCATTTCTTCTGTTACAAGTTTTGGCGCTTTTGCACCTGGAATTAATACCGCACCGATTACAA
>Ga0209025_1001521_pt1 | contig 29669 bp, 29 predicted proteins | sample AraplaMF_Col_mLB_FD_184256 | JGI IMG/M metagenome (GOLD analysis project Ga0209025, IMG submission 184256) | Arabidopsis root microbial communities from the University of North Carolina, USA - plate scrape MF_Col_mLB (SPAdes) (version 2) | ecosystem: Host-associated > Plants > Roots > Endosphere... | reverse complement strand
CGTAGTGGCGAGAGGGGAGAGTAAGTTGAAGACAGAAAAAATTTATAGTGCAGGCATTGATATTGGTACAAGTACAACAAAGATGGTTGTCAGTAGTTTTCTGTTGAAAAACGTTGCAGGTGTAACGCATGTGCCACGAATAGAAATTATTGAAAAAACAGTTTTGCATCAAAGTCCTATTATTAAAACACCGTTTATCAATAAAGAAATTATCGATATGGAAAAAATCGAGCAATTTATTTTTCAACAATATCAATTGGCCAAGATTTCACCAGCAGATATTTCAACCGGTGCCATTATCATTACAGGCGAATCTGCCACAAAGGAAAATGCTAGCGAGGTTGTTCATGCGATCTCAGATGCAGCTGGTCACTTTTTAGTTGCTACAGCTGGACCCGATTTGGAAGGCATTATTGCAGCAAAAGGCGCAGGTACCTTACAGCAATCTAAAAATACTGCCAAAACTATTGCTAACATCGATATCGGTGGTGGTACAGCAAATATTGCGGTAATGCAGTTTGGAGAAGTAATTGGTACATGTACATTGCATGTCGGTGGAAGACTTATAGAATTTTACAATGGCATTATCCAATCGATTTCACCACCCATAATGAAACTTATGGAGAAATGGTCAAATCCATTAAATGTTGGTGATTCAGCAGAAGATATACGTGTCACACAAATAATCCAAGAATTAGTGGAAATAGTAGCGAAGACGCTAAGCGGACAATTAACAGACGAACAGCATCCATTATTGCTAGGACATTTACCAACTTGGGATAAACCGATTGAAGCAATCGTTTTTTCCGGTGGAGTAGCTGCTTGTCTTTATGAAGATGAATGTACAAATCGACAGTATGATGATATTGGCGAAAAATTGGCAAAAAGTCTTTTACAGAATGAACAGCTAAAATCTTTTTTATGGCTAAAACCAGAGGAAACAGCACGGGCAACAGTGACTGGTGCAGGGACGCAAACAACTGAGATTAGTGGTGCAACGATCCAAGTAGATGCGGAAGCATTGCCTTTAAAAAATGTGCCTGTTTTCAATTGCCATATAGATACGCACAGCAAAGAATTCGACTATGCAGTGAAAACAGCTGTTGCACAAGCTGATGCTCTATTTTCTATACAGGAGAATCGCTCTCCGTTTGCACTCTATTTTAGTCAGTTACCATATTTAAGCTTCCGGGATGTCCATACATTATGTGAGGCTATTTTAAAACACTTAGAGACGAGAAGCTCCAAGGAAATACCAATTATCATAGTCATTCAATCAGATTATGCAAAGGTTATTGGGCAAACGATACAAGCGATCAATCAAACAGTTCCCATCATTTGCATCGATCAAATCAAAGTAGAAACAGGTGATTATATTGACGTTGGGGAAGTACTACCATCTGGTGTTGTCCCCGTCGTTGTAAAAACACTTGCTTTCCACTCAAAGTAAGGAGGATGAATGTGAATCTATCGGTGATATTTGGTGGAGAAAAATATAATTTTAATTCATTAAAGGATGTAATGGCCAAGGCCAATGAAGAAAAATCAGGAGATCAGTTAGCTGGAATTGCAGCTGAATCTGTACAGCAGCGAATTGCGGCAAAGGCCGTTTTAAGTGAGCTATTAGTGAAGGATATAAGAGAAAATCCGTTAGTTCCTCAAGAAAATGATGAAGTATCACGCATTATTGAAGGTGATATCAATGAGCAAATTTACGGAGAAATTAAAAACTGGAGCATCGAGCAGCTAAGAGAATATATTTTATCCAATGAAACAGGCGATCGTGAATTAAAACGATTAAGCAAGGGCATGAATTCAGAAATAATTGCGGCCGTTACAAAGCTGATGTCCAACTTAGATCTTGTCCATGCTGCCAATAAAGTAGAAATACTGTCGACTTGCAATATTACGATTGGGCAAAAGGGCACACTGTCCTCAAGATTGCAGCCAAATCATCCAACAGACAATATTGACGGTATTATTGCCTCATTAAAAGAAGGATTATCCTATGGTATTGGTGATGCAGTTATTGGTATTAATCCAGTAGATGATTCCGTTGAAAGTGTGAAAAAAGTATTACATGCGACAAAGGAATTTATCAATGATTGGTCGATTCCTACACAAAACTGTGTATTAGCTCACATTACAACACAAATGAAAGCCATTAAACAAGGTGCACCAGCCGATATGATTTTCCAAAGTATTGCTGGAACGGAAATTGCTAATCGTTCGTTCGGTATTTCTGCTGACCTAATAAGAGAAGCAGAGGAGCTTGTGAAAAAGCATGGAACAGGAACTGGCCCGAACTTATTCTACTTTGAAACAGGACAAGGTTCGGAGCTATCTGCTGAGGCACATATGGGCATTGACCAAGTAACACTCGAATCGCGTAATTATGGATTTGCTAGACATTTTAATCCATATATTGTGAATACCGTTGTAGGCTTTATTGGACCTGAATATTTATACAATAACAAACAGGTTATACGTGCTGGCCTTGAAGATCATTTCATGGGTAAAATGCACGGTCTCCCAATGGGCGTGGATATTTGTTACACGAACCATATTAAGGCAGACCAAAATGATATTGAAGATTTAAGTGTTTTACTAACAGCAGCGGGTGTCAACTTTATTATCGCTGCAGCTATGGGCGACGATGTCATGCTGAATTATCAGTCAATGAGCTTCCATGATGTCGCAACATTACTTCAAACGTTTGGTAAAAAACCAGCTCCTGAATATCTAGTATGGTTAGAAAAAATGGGTATTTATGAAAATGGTCGTCTATCTGCAAGAGCTGGCGATTTATCTATATTTGAAAGGTAGGTGAATCCATTGAATGAACAACTAGTTTCGATGATTACACAGTTAGTTATGGAAAAGATGGGCAATAATGCGTCAGATAAATCTTCTCATGACACAGCTGTGCCAACAGAAAACCAAAAGGAAACACTTATTAAGTTTCACAATACGGTAGCTAATGATAATTATGCTGATGAAGTAGTAAGCCCGAGCACAATTGAACAATCAAATGAACCATTAATCAAGCTTTATCATACTGAATCAAGTAATCATGAACAATCATATTACAGCGCAAGTAATGATGAATCGACTTATACTTCAGTACCTATCACAGAATTTAAATTTGAAGAGGACGAAGTGTCTGAAAGTGTTCAAGCTGCTAAGAAGCATACACCAGCAAGAATAGGTGTTGGCAGAGCTGGGACAAGGCCTAAAACTAAAACTTGGCTAAAGTTCCGACTTGATCATGCAGCAGCAGTAGACGCAGTATATGGAGAAGTGACAGAAGAGCTACTACAAAAGCTTGATGTCTTTCAAGTAACTACTAGAGTGACAGATAAGGAAGAATACATTACTAGACCGGATTTAGGTCGTCGTTTATCAGAAGAAGCAAAGACACTTATTCAATCAAAATGCAAAAAAAATCCAAAGGTACAAATCATTATTTCTAACGGATTAAGTGCAAGTGCGATTGAAGAAAATGTGCAAGATGTTTATTTAGCGTTACAGCAAAGTCTTAGCAATTTAAATATTGAAATAGGCACTACTTTCTATATTGATAAAGGGCGTGTTGCTCTTATGGATGAAATTGGCGAGCTTTTACAAGCAGAAGTGATCGTTTATTTAATTGGTGAGCGTCCTGGCCTTGTATCTGCTGAGTCAATGAGTGCCTATATATGCTATCAACCTAGAATTGGCACAGTAGAAGCTGATCGAATGGTCGTTTCGAACATTCATAAAGGTGGTATCCCGCCATTAGAGGCAGGTGCTTATTTAGGAACAGTAGTTCAAAAAATATTGCATTACAAGGCAAGTGGAGTAGGTCTTGTGGCAAAAGAAGGTTAGGGGGGGCAAACAATGAATCCTCAAAAAATTATGGCAGAAATTTTGGCAATGCAAATCATTCCAAGAGTGAATAATGAATTAGCAGAGCAATTAGATTTAAAGCCATATCACAATAGCATTGGGCTCGTAACTCTAACAATAGATGATGTTGGATATGTAGCGTTGGACGAAGCTACGAAAAAAGCAGATGTTGATGTTGTTTATGCAAAAAGCTTTTATGCAGGAGCTGCACACGCATCTGGTCCATTATCTGGTGAGGTCATTGGCATTATTGCTGGTAGCTCGCCTGATGAAATACGCAGTGGTTTCGATGCGATTCAACAGAAAATCCAGTTTGATACGTATTTTGAAGCCATTCTTCAAAATGAAAACCACGCTCTTTTTGCACATACTGTAGCAAGCTGTGGTACGTATCTGGCTGAGCTAGCAAACGTTAAAGTAGGAACAGCCCTTGCTTATTTAATAGCTCCGCCCCTTGAGGCTGTCGTTGGTTTAGATGCGGCATTAAAGGCGGCAGATGTTGAACTAAAGGTTTTCTTTGGTCCACCATCTGAAACCAATTTCGGTGGCGGGTTATTAAGTGGTAGCCAATCTTCCTGCCAAGCTGCTGCAGATGCTTTTAGAGAGGCTATTGAGAATTTAGCGAGAAACCCAGTTGTTTAGAAAGGAGGGGCTTTATGGCCACACTAGATAAAGATTTATTAGCAATTCAAGAAATGAGAGACGCCGTGAGAAGTGCCAATATTGCACAGGCTGCATACATGCAGTATTCACAGCAGCAAGTAGATAATATCGTCAAGGCTGTTGCGGATGCCGCATTTAAAGAGGCAGAACGTTTGGCAAATATGGCCGTTCAGGAAACAGGGATGGGCATACCTAATCATAAAAAAATGAAAAATGAGGTAGCCTCTAGAGATGTCTATGAAGATATTAAAGATTTGAAGACTGTTGGTGTAGTTGGTTTCGATCGTATGAAGAAAGTTACAGAGATTGCTAGTCCGTTTGGTGTAGTCGCGGGCATTGTTCCAACGACAAATCCAACATCAACAGCAATCTTTAAAACACTTATCTCATTGAAAACTAGAAATGGTCTCGTACTAAGCCCACACCCATATGCGGTTAATTGTACAAAGGAAGCTTTAGAGATTTGTAGAGTAGCTGCTGAAAAAGCAGGAGCACCAGAAGGATTGCTGCACTGTTTAACAATGTCTTCTATGGAAGCTACGCAGCAATTAATGAAGCACCCAGATATTCACTTAATTTTAGCGACTGGTGGTGGTGCACTAGTAAAAGCAGCCTATAGTTCAGGCAAACCTGCATATGGAGTAGGACCAGGAAATGTACCGGCTTACATTGAAAAATCTGCGAATATATCTAAATCTGTTCGCCAGCTTGTACAAAGTAAGTCTTTTGATAACGGTACAATTTGTGCTACAGAGCAATCAATTATCGTAGATAAAGTTATTGCAGAGCAAGTTTTAACAGAGTTAAAGAAAAACAATGCGTATATTTTGAGCGATGCAGAGAAGGTGAAGATGGAGAAGCTTATTTCTCCTGTACCAGGGAAGGTAAATCCTCAAATTGTAGGTAAATCAGCAGCTTGCTTAGCAGATTCTATCGGAATTACCGTGCCGGAAGATACAAAAGTACTTGTTGGTATGGAAACGATGATCGGCAAGAACATTCCATTTTCACTTGAAAAACTATCACCGATATTTGCGTTATATACAGTTGAGGACAGCACAGAGGCAAAACAGGTGATGATTGATTTACTAAACATAGGTGGACGCGGACATTCTTGCTCGATTCATACAGAGAATACAGCTTTAGCCGAACAGTTTTCAGTCGATTTACCAGTGTCCAGAATTGTTGTCAATACATTATCATCTATTGGTGCAGTTGGTGGAACTACTGGATTGGCACCATCCTTTACATTAGGATGTGGTACGTTTGGAGGCAATATTACGTCCGATAACATTACCGCGAGACATTTATTAAATATTAAACGTATGGCTTATGGCATTAAAGATGTAGAAGTGCCAAAACCAGAATTTTTAGCAAATCCAGTAGTAGAGAATATCAAGGCACAAGATCCATCTTTGGATACAGCCGTAGTTCAACAAATTGTTGATCAAGTATTAAAACAAATAACATTACAAAATAAATAATTTGGAGGAATGACAAATGAGTACAGCATTAGGAATGGTAGAAACAAAAGGATTAGTAGGAGCAATTGAAGCGGCGGATGCAATGGTGAAGGCTGCTAGCGTAAATTTAGTAGGAAAAGTACATGTTGGTGGCGGTATTGTCACTGTATTAGTTCGTGGTGATGTAGGAGCAGTAAAAGCAGCTACTGATGCAGGTGCAGCAGCGGCACAACGTGTTGGAGAACTTCTATCAGTTCATGTAATCCCACGCCCACACCATGAATTAGAATTAATTTTACCAAAAGCAGAAGCTTAATTTTTTTTCAGTCCGAACAGAAGCGACGGAATGAAACTCTGGAGCGACTGAAGGAGAGCCGAAGCGACGGAAGGAAAAGTCAAAGCGACGGATAGAAACCAGAGCGACGGAAAGAAAGTCCGAAACGACGGAAAGAGAAGTCGAACCGACGGATGAAATCACTGGAGCGACGGAAAGAATCTCCGAACCGAAGGAAAGAACATCATAAACGGAAGGGCAGGATGTTACACATTGCGCTTCATCCTGCTTTCATTCCCTATAACAATATAGCTAAAAAGATATAGAGGTGGCTAACTTGAATACAGCGACAAAAACATTCCCTGTGGCCATTTCAGCTCGTCATATACATGTCAGTGAAGAGGATTTACAGGCACTTTTTGGTCCAAATGCAGCATTAACGAAGGACTTTGATCTTTCACAGCCAGGGCAGTTTGCAGCTAAAGAGCGTGTCTCTATTGAGGGACCAAAAGGTGTTCTTCACAATGTACGTGTACTAGGTCCAGTAAGAGCTGCAACACAAGTGGAAATTAGTCGAACAGATGCAATGAAATTAGGATTAACCCCTCCTTTGAGACAATCGGGTGATATCGAAAGTTCAGCTGGCATCAAATTAATCAATCAAGAAAAAGAAATAATCATCAAGCAGGGAGTTATTATTGCACAGGCACATATTCATATGACGGAAGAAGATGCATCAGCATTGGACGTACAAAATAATGAATTAGTATCTGTTGAAGTTGATAGTGAGCGACCTGTGACATTTCGTGGAGTTGTAGTTCGTGTATCAAACGATTTTAGTCTAGAGATGCATATTGATACAGATGAAGCGAATGCGGGCTTTATTGAACAGCAAGCACAAGGAAGAATTATCAGATCATTAACATAAGGAGGAGGTTAGATGCAGGAAAATTTAATCCAAAAAATTGTTGAAGAAGTATTGCAGCAAGTTTTGAAAGATCAGCCTTCCTCTCAACATGACGGAAAAATCCCTATTGGTGTATCAGCACGACATGTACATCTTGCTCAAGCGGAAGTGGAGCAGCTTTTTGGTGAGAATTATCAATTAACACCGAAGTTTGAGCTTTCACAGCCAGGACAGTTTGCTGCTGAGGAAACAGTTGTTATTGCTGGACCAAAGGGTTCTATTGAGCGGGTACGCATTTTAGGTCCAGCACGTTCATTATCTCAAGTAGAAATTAGCTGGACGGACGCGATGAAATTAGGGGTTAAGCCACCTTTAAGGGTATCAGGAGATATAAAAGGCTCTAGCCCCGTTACACTTATTGGTCCAAAGGGCGGTGTCGTGCTAAATGAGGGACTCATTATTGCACAAGCACATATTCATATGTCGCCGACTGACAGTGCTCGGTTCCAAGTAGTGGACGGACAATCGGTACAAATTAAAGTAGAGGGTAGAAGACCGATTATTTTATCAAATGTAATAATTCGCGTTTCAGAGCGTTATCGATTGGAAATGCATATCGATACAGATGAGGCAAATGCAGGTTTAATCCAACAAGGTGCATTTGCAGAAATTGTCAATGCTCACGCTAAGGAACAAATGAATGTCAAAGAACTTTCGCCAGTCGTAAGTCAGGTTGAAAAACCATTAAGCTATCAATTTGATAAGAAACTACTTTCGCAAGTAGAGGTACTTGAAATAGAAGCACAGGAAATTGTTGTTCCTAAAAAAACAATTGTGACAGCATTGGCTTATGACAAAATACGAGAGTTGAATAAGACGTTAACAATTCGCTCTGAGTAATTAGTTCATGCAGGATAAAGAGGGTGAAGGGTTATGCAGATGGGAAGAGTGATAGGTAGTGTTTGGGCCACACGTAAAGAAGAAGGGCTGAATGGTTTGAAATTACTAATTATTCAACCAATCGATTCCAATCAACAGCCGATTCGTTCAGAGATTGTAGCAGCAGATCGTATAGGAGCAGGAATCGGCGATGATGTACTCATTACAAGTGGTGGATCATCACGATATATTATGAAAGAAAATCCATTGCCTATCGATGCTGTTGTTATAGGTATTATTGATTCTACAGAAGTAATGCGAGGTGAAGAGAATGAGTAGCGCTATTGGAATGATTGAAACAAAAGGATTAGTAGGCTCTTACGAAGCTGCTGATGCGATGATTAAGTCATCAGATGTAACTATCGTCAAGCAAGAGTTCGTCGATGGTGGGATTGTGACAGTAGTCGTAAAAGGTGATGTTGGTTCTGTCCAGGCAGCAGTAGAAGCTGGAAAAGCCGCTGCAATGCGTGTTGGAGAACTATTAGGCGCTCACGTAATTCCGCGTCCAGATGAAGAAGTTTTTCAAATGATTAAAGGACCAGAAGCACCAAAGAAAAAGCCAGCATCAACTCCAACATCGACGCGTGCTAAAAAAACAACGGAAACAACAGCTACTGAAAATCGAGGTGAGGCTTAATGACATTTCGAAAAAGTAAAATCGCTGTTATTGGAGCTGGTCATACTGGTGCAACTTTAAGCTTATTTTTAGCCCAAAAAGAGCTAGGAGATGTTGTCCTGTTAGATATTCCAGAAGCGGAGAATCCGACAAAAGGGAAGGCGCTGGATTTATTACAAACAGGACCGATCGAAAAGTTTAATGTTTCTATTAAAGGAACGAGCAATTATGAGGATATAGCTGGAGCAAATATTGTCATTATTACAGCTGGTATTCCTCGTAAACCAGGCATGAGCCGAGATGATTTAGTGACGACGAATGCAAAAATTATTCAACAAGTATCTAGACAAATAAAAAATTATGCTCCGAACAGCATTGTCCTTATATTAAGCAATCCAGTCGATGCCATGACATATGTTTGCTATAAGGAAACAGGCTTTCCAAAAAATCGTATCATCGGTCAATCAGGTGTGTTAGATACAGCGCGTTTTAATACATTTGTAGCACAAGAACTGCAAATTGCGCCAGAGGATGTATCAGGATTCGTCTTAGGTGGACATGGCGACGAAATGGTCCCTTTAATTCGATATTCCTATGCGGGAGGTATCCCATTAGAAAAACTGATTCCTCAAGACAGACTACAGCAAATCGTAGAACGCACACGTAAAGGTGGCGGTGAAATTGTTGGTTTGTTAGGCAATGGTAGTGCTTATTATGCGCCAGCTGCTGCATGTGCACAGATGGTTGAAATCATCATGAAAGATCAACGTAAAATAATTCCTTCTATCGCCCTTTTAGAAGGAGAGTACGGTTACCACGAATTATTTTTAGGTGTACCGACAATATTAGGTGGCAATGGCATTGAATCAGTTATTGAATTGCACCTGACAAATGAAGAAAAAGAGGCGCTCCATCAATCGGCGGAAGCCGTTAAACAAGTATTAACACTTTGTCAGAACATTTAACTTCTTTGATATGTAGGATCCCCAACTATGTATCTGTTGTTATAAAATTTAGCTCGTAAAAATGTTTGATTGGAAACCGAACATTGTACTTAAAAGCTAGTTAAAATTCCCCCGTATTTATATAAAAGTAGAAGCTCTCCTTGATCGTGAAAACGATGAGGAGAGCTTCTTTAGTATACACACACTCAAATTGAGCAATTTAAAAAAGGTGAATGATAGGCAAAACAGCTTGGTAGTCACTGGAACACAAGTAATGTAGTACCCATTAATTTTCCTTCCTTTTATGTAAATATGGGAATAATGATAGCAATCCTAAGATAGCTAAACAAACACCAATCCACAGTGGTGATATATAGCCATATCCATTACTAATACCTAGGCCGCCAAGTGATGAACCAATAACAATACCAAGCGTAATAAAAGAACTATGAATGGTATTTATCATCGTGCCATTATTAGCAGTCTTCATCACCCTCGCCACCATAGCTGGATTCATTGCTACGCCAGTGAAGCCAATAAAAACAGTAGTTATAACTGCAATAAATTTATTTTCAGCTCCTAAAGCAAATAAAGACAATGCTACGATTAAAATAATCAATCCACTCAAAAGTGTTTCCATTGTATACTTATCAGCAAATTTACCAATCACTATATTCCCAATGACTGTTGCACTACCATAGAGAGCAAGTAAATATGGAATACTTACGCTTGAAAAGCCTGTGATATTGGTGAAAATAGGCGTGAAATAACTAAAGGCTGCAAATGTCCCACCTATAATAAACATACTTGTTATGTACGCTGCCCAAAGATGAATATTTTTAAAGTGCATGAGCTCATCTTTCCAGTTTAATCGTGCTTTGTTTGGCGATGATGGAAGTAACAATTGAATCATAATCCCGGAAACTAGTACGAGAATAGAAACAAACCAAAAACTCGTACGCCAACCAAAATTTTGCGAGATAACTGTTGTTATAGGTAAGCCTAAGACTGTTGCGATCATTAAACCTGCAAGAACAATAGATGCAGCTTTTCCCCTTGAATTAGGGGGAACCAATGTTGCAGAAAAGGATATGGCAACACCGAATGCTGAAGATGAAGCAATGCCGGTAATAATACGTGAAACCATCATACTATCATAGTTCCAAGCGATAGCTCCGAGCGACTGTCCGATTAAAAATACAAACATTAAAAATAATAATGCTTGTTTACTGCGTATTCGTAGAAGAGTTGCAGTTAGAATAGGTCCTCCTACTACCATTGCTCCTGCATAAGCAGTAATTAAAAATCCGATTGAAGATACAGAAACCTGAAATGCTAGAGCAAGCTCGTTCATCATACCTGCAACCATAAATTCAGATGTAGTCATACAAAAAATTGCTAAAGCTAGTAAATAAATAATCGATGGCATAAAAACACTCCTAATTTATTATTGTAACGCTTGGTACAAAAATGTTGCTAAAAAAGAGCGCACTAAGCGCCAAAAATAGATTCCAATGTTCCTTTCATAATCTGCTCAGACAACATCCGATTTTGCATCGAAACATTAAGAACACGAAACCCGTAATAACTGCTTAAAAATAGACTAGCTAATTCCTCGGCTGTTTGATTTTTTGAAATTTCGCCAGTTTGCAATCCTTCCTCCATTACTTTTTCAATAGCTAGTTTAAGAAGCTCGACATGTCGAGAGAAAATTTCTTGAACCATAACGTCAATATTAGCTCTTTCCAAACTCGCATTAATTAATAAACAACCCTTTTGATCAATATTCTCAAAATCTTCCTTCAATGCCCATTCGAAAAAATTACATAACCGCTCTTTCAATGTAATTGGAGCATTTAATAATTCCTGCTGTTCCTTAATTCCAAACTCATGATAACGTTCTAATACTTGTTTATATAGTTCATGTTTACTACCAAAAGTATTGTATAAGCTGCCTTTTCCGAGTCCAGTATCATTGCATAAATCCTGTGTAGAACACCCCTCATACCCTCTTATCCAAAAAGTTTTCATAGCTACATTTACAATTGAGGAATAATCAAACTCTCGGGGTCTGCCTCGTTTAGTCAAATTTATCCACCTCTCATTTATATTAATAGAATATCTTTTTTTGTACTAAGCGGTCAATAAATTTTTTCACTCAAGGAAAGATAAAGATAGAGGGAGTAAAGCATAAGTCTTGATTGACTTTGCCCTAAGGGGAAGGTGTATAAATGAATTGTAGCAATAACAAATCTATGAGTGAGGTGGTTTTGTGCTATCAATTGGAGAATTTTCGAAGATATGTGGTGTCTCGACAAAAACACTTCGATATTACGATGAAATTGGTTTAATTAACCCAGATGAGATAAATGCTGAAAGCGGTTATAGGTATTATTCCATCGAACAACTAAAAAGGATGCTCTATATCAATCGGTTAAAATCGTATCATTTTTCTCTTGAAGAAATTAAAACTATGCTGGAATTAGAAGAGGATCAATCCGAAGAAATGCTTTGTTCGGTGCTTAACCATAAGAGAAATGCGATGCAAGAAAAACTAAAGGCTTTTGAATATCTTGTAAAACAACTAAGTCATGATATTGCAAACTTAGAAAAGGGGATACCGATCATGTCGTACCTTGACGCTATCGAAGTACAGTTGGTTGAAACAAAGCCACTGAATATCCTTCATAAGCGACTCATAATGAGCAGTGATGACTATGCATCGGGATATGGTAACTATTTTAGCAAGCTATATGAAAAGATTGCGACGGAGCAGCTCACTTTACTCGGAAAGCCGATGACGATTTACCACAGCCCTGAATTTAATCCTGCTGGTAATGATACCGAGTTCGCTATTCCAATAGCTGAGTCTGTCAAAGGAACGAGAGATTTGCCCGGTAGCCTCTGTGCTAAATCTGTGTTAAAGGGGCCTTATCCAGAATTAACATCTGTCTATGCTAATTTAATGAAGTGGATCGAAAACGAGGGTTATGAATTGATATTACCGCCATATGAAATATATATAACAGATCCACATCAAGCAAACACCCCTGAAGGTTACATTACTGAGGTATATTTTCCTGTAAAGAAAAAATGATAAATCGACCATTAGGAGGTTCCTATGCAAACAACAATAAATTGGCACACTGTAAAGCCTGAAAGCATATTTATGAGCAATGAAAAGCTTTCCAAGCTAGAGCACTCGATAAAAGATGATTATAACAATATAAATGGTATTGTAATAATTAGAAATGGTAATTTAGCATATGAAAAATATTTTAATGGGAAAAGTCCTGATTATTGTCACCACGTAGCATCTGTAACAAAAAGTGTACTATCTGCACTTATAGGCATCGCTATCGATAAAGGATATATTAACAGCGTTGAAGAAAAGGTGTTAGATTTTTTCCCTAAATATACCACTGAAGCCGATAAGCAGAAACAACAGATTACTATACGACATCTTCTCACGATGACAGTACCTTATCCGTACGAGCATTGGAATGAGCCGCTAGATATTCTATGTCAACAGCAGGATTGGATAAAATATACACTTGATATTATAGGTGAAAATGGGGAAATAGGCGCTTTTAAATACTCCACAGCTGGAGCACATTTATTGTCAGCTATTCTTACTGAAAGTACTGGCATGAGTGCACGAGCGTTCGCTAATGAACATTTGTTTACACCGCTTGGCATGAAAGAAATTCCTAACAATAAAATGAACGCTTATGGGTTTGATGATTTATTCGGGAAAAACGTTAAGGGGTGGGTACATGATCCAAACGGTCATTCGACAGGTGGATGGGGACTAACATTAACTACTCGTGATATGGCACGATTTGGCTACCTTTATTTAAACAATGGCGTTTGGGATCATAAAAGGATTCTCTCAGAGACATGGATTCGTGATTCAACAGAGATGAACTCTAATAATTACGGTTATTTATGGTGGCTACGACAAGAAGACGGACTTTTTACATATTCAGCTATAGGGGATGGAGGCAATATGATTTGTTGTATTCCAAAAATGAATATGGTTGTGGCAATTAGTTCAGAATTCATTATGAATCCACGAGATAGATGGCCATTAATTAAGTATATAATCTCAGCGGTATTATAAATTTTATATTGTACATAAAGAGAAAGATATATGAGTTATCAAAATAACAACTACTTATACCCAATCTTACATTTAAGTTGATCCTCTCCGAGTAGAAATGAAAAGGTGGCAAAAGTCATTTACATTCCTAATTGGGGAGGTTTTTTTATGAGAGAACAAAGTCTTTTTTAGATACTTCTTTGACATTACATTTACAGGATGATAGTAGTTTAAAAAAATGGACTATTATTATCTTCTTTTAAAATATACTTTTAATAAGAATTTATTTTTAAATAAAGAGAGGGTAAAAAATGAGTAGCTATTTGGTTGTCCTTTTAATCATTATTCTTCTAATGTTAAGGGAGAAAAAAGTTAGACCAACTCGAATATGGATAATGCCAATTTTGTTAATTTGGATAACGTGTACTTCTATTTTAAGTTCAGATAATTTAACGCCGAAAAGTTTTATCTTGTACTTCATTTGTTTAATAATTGGCATTGGTATCGGGATATGGAGAGGAAAACTAGAAAAAATTCGTGTTAATCATGAAAGCGGAATCGTAACAACACAAAGTTCTGTCGCTGGAGTTATTTTATTTCTTGGCATTCTACTTTTGCGTGTACTTGCAGCAAAATGGGGAAAAGAGCATGCTGTCATATCTTTAACGAATGCACTTATGTTTATACCGCTTGGTAGTGTATGTGCTCGGCGGTTTATTATTTATATGAGATACAAACAACTTACTGGATGAAAAAAATATGGATTAATAATGTTTTTTTGCAACACCAGATGAACTTATTGATGCAATAAGAGCCGACTAAGCTAAGCTTGAAAGTATAAAAAATTATAAAATTTGATCAACTACTATTGTGATAAATATACTAAAAAGTCCATAATATACAAAATATTCGAAAATATGATAAAATAGTAGCGTGAAAAGGAGGATGAAGTATGACTGTTCAACAATTTACTGATTATGTGAAAAAGATGCAGCACTACGAAGAAGCGTTAAGTGTGATTTATTGGGACATGCGCACAGGTGCACCTAAGAAGGGGTTAGCTCAGCGCTCAGAGGTAGTTGGAACATTATCTGCCTCTTTATTTGACATGCAAACTAGTGAAGAATTAGGGCAATTACTAACGGATCTAGAGGGGCAAAAGGCAGATCTTGATTATGTTACGCTGCGTGTAGTAGAGGAAGTACGTAAAGAGTATGATCAAAATAAAAAGATTCCGGCTGATGAATATAAGGAATTCGTAATTCTACAATCTAAAGCGGAAACAGCATGGGAAGAAGCAAAGGAAACAAATAATTTTGCTTTATTCCTACCTTATTTAGAGGAAATTATAAGCTGGCAGAAGAAATTCATTCAATATTGGGGTATTAAAAACGGTTCTCCATACAATACATTACTAGATTTATATGAACCTGAAATGACGACTGATGTTTTAGATCAAGTTTTTGGTGAATTACGCGAAACAATCGTTTCTCTTGTGCAAAAAATCGCAGATACACCAAATAAACCAGATACAAGCATATTATTTAAGCATTTCCCTCGTGAATCTCAGCGTGCATTATCATTAGAAATCTTAACACAACTTGGCTATGATTTTGATGCTGGTCGCTTAGACGAAAGTGTGCATCCATTTATGATTGGCTTAAATCATGGAGATAATCGTATTACAACGAAATATGATGAGAACGATTTCCGCTCAGCAATTTTTGGAACAATCCATGAGTGTGGACATGCCATGTACGAACAAAATATAGATGTGAAGCTTGATGGTTTACCGTTAGCAACGGGTACATCAATGGGGATACATGAGTCCCAATCTTTATTTTATGAGAATTTTGTAGGTAGGAACGAGAAGTTCTGGGAGCATAACTACGAGCGACTTCAAAAGTATTCACCTGAGCAATTTGGTAATGTAGCATTAGCTGATTTCCTGCGAGCAATTAATATGGTGGAACCATCGTTTATTCGCATTGAAGCAGATGAGTTAACATATCCACTACATATTATGATTCGTTATGAAATTGAACGTGACCTATTCAATGGCGATCTTCAAGCAAAGGATCTTCCTCAAGTATGGAATGATAAATACGAGGAATATTTAGGCATTCGTCCTGAAACAGATGCAAAAGGGGTACTTCAAGATATGCACTGGTCAGGGGGCATGTTTGGCTATTTCCCATCATATGCTTTAGGAATGATTTACGCTGCACAATGGAAGCATGCAATGGATAAAGATATTCCAAACTTTGATGAGCTATTAGAAAAGGGTGAGCTCCTGCCAATTCGAGAGTGGTTAACAGACAAAGTCCATCAATATGGTGCACTGAAAAAGCCGTTTGAATTGCTACAGAATGCGACAGGCGAAGGCCTAAATGCAAAATATCTAGCAAACTATTTAGCAGAAAAATATACGAAGTTGTATCAGCTATAAAGGAAAAAGCGATTTCTCAGCTAGAGAAATCGCTTTTTTATGAAGATGCAACAGAATGTTACCAAAGCTTATAGCCTTTAGAGCCAGGAGGGGAGTTAGAAATAATATCGATAATTGGAATAGTATAAGCAAATAAAATTAATGCTACTAAAATAACAAGCCATACTTTAAAGTTTTCTAAGATAGCTGGAGTAGTACCCCCGTTTTCATGTACTTCACCAACTGGGAATTCCTCTTCGCCTTTTGGTGCAAACCATGCTAATTTCACCACAATATAAAGGATGATTATGATAGCGATGAACAGGATTGTACCACCAACAGCTTGAGCGATTTGATAAGGAATCCAATCATAAGCTTGTTGAGCACCGCCATACTCAGAATAATCGGATCTACGAGGTGCACCGATCAGACCAGCAATATGCATAGCGGAAGACATTATTGTCATACCAGTAGCCCATAAAATAGCTGCAAAATTACCAAGATTGTTTAAAGATTTTGTCAATGTGCGACCTGTTAAATGTGGAATTAACCAGAATGCCGCACTGAAATATGTTAATACGACTGTTGTTGCAATTGTTAAATGGAAGTGTCCTGTAACCCAAATGGTATTATGGATTAATTGGTTCATTTGGTAAGAAGCATTGATGATACCGCCTGCGCCACCAGGAATAAAAGCTACCATACCGATAAATGGTACGAAGAAACGAGCATCTTTCCATGGTAATTTTTTGAACCAGCCGTAAAGACCTTTGCCACCTAATTCACGACCACGTAATTCAAACATTGCAAACATCGAAAAGGCAGTCATTAAGGATGGTACGATTACGGCAAATGTTAAAACAACTTGAATGAATTTCCATGTGCTAGTAATACCAGGCTCTGTTAATTGGTGATGAATCCCAACTGGTACTGAGAAAATTAAGAATAGCATAAATGATAGTCTTGCTAAAGAATCAGAGAAAATTTTTCCACCAATAACCTTCGGAATAATGACATACCAAACCATGTAAGCAGGTAATAACCAGAAATACACAAGAGCATGACCAAAATACCAGAATAATGTACGGGATAGTGCTATGTCGACACGTTCGATAAAGCCTAAAGACCATGGGAGTAACTGGAATAAAACAGAAGCAGCTACACCTAGAGTTGCTACGAACCACATTAAGTTGTTGACAACAACCATAAATGATAATAATGGGCTTCGTTGTCCGCTTCCTTTGTTTTCTTTCCGCCACTGTGCATAGCGTAAAATTTGACCTGCGCCGCCAACCCAAGAACCAACAACGACTAATGTAAGGCCTAAATAGAATATCCAGTGAGCTTTCAATGGTGCATAGAACGTATATAAAACGGTTGCCTCATTAAGTAGAACCATTGTTGCAGCAGCTGCTGTACCGATAGTCATTAACCAGAAGCCAATCCAGCCAAGGCGACGTTGACTGTCTGAAAAAGTCCCTGAAGTACGGCTAACACTGGCAATTTGGAAACCAAAAATAAAGAATGTTGTTAAAATAAGACCGAGTAAAACACCATGTACGGTTAAAACTTGATAGTAACCAATGCCTGCTGGTAATGTAAATTGTCCAGAACGAACGAAAACTTGTAATAAACCTGCAAGACCCCCTAATAACAATGCGATGAATGCCACGTAAATATGTGCCATCGCTAGCTTCGCATCACGACGATCCACTTTTGTCAAATTATTATTGAGACTCATTTGGCTTCACCACCTTTAGCATAGAGTGCATCATCGTATGTCCTGTACCACAGTATTCATTACATACAATTAAAAACTCTCCTTCTTTATTTACAGTAGTTACATATTCAGAAATGTAACCTGGTTCAAGCATCATATTAATATTTGTACCTGCAACTTCAAAACCGTGCATAACATCTGCACTTGTTGCGATAAATTTCACCTTAGCTCCAAGAGGAACTTCAATTTCTGGAGGATTGTAATTAAATGCTGATGCTAAAACAACCACTTCATAATCCCAATCCTTACCCTCTACTTTATGAACACCAGGATTATCGAAGGGGGCAAATTCTTTTACTTTCTCATAATCTAGTGTTTTTTTACCATTGTTCGGATGTGAGCCTTGATGGAATGCACCGATGCCTAGAATGATAAGGAATGCTACTAAAGTAGTAACTCCAAACACAAGCCAATATTTTTCATACTTATGTAAGTGCATATGTCTCTGTCCTTTCTTAGTAGAATCAATTTGCCTTGGCATAATTGCGTCCGGAATCGTCTTTGTGCTTAGGCCTGCAAATGTTTTTGTGCGAAAGAGTAGTGCTAACGTAGCGGCGGCAACAAATGTTTTTTGTGCGAAAGCGAAGTGCTAACGTAGCGGCAGCAACAGATGTTTTTTGCGCGAAAGCGTAGCGGCAGCAGCACCGACGCAGGTCAGTTAGCCGTTATCGCATGGATGCGATGATTTTAGGCTAAGATCCCCTAAGAACTCCTTTCCGATTCCGTGTCATCCGCCGGAAGCTTTAATTTCTTTCAGTGGAAACCCGCTGAAAGAAGTTAAAAACGATTCATGAACAAATCGAAGCAGTACACCCAAAGTAAGATAATAATGATTCCTACTCCAAATACCGCATAGAGTGAACCTTTTAAATTTTCATCTGACTTTTTTTTATTTGCCATTTTTGCTCCTCCTACGCTTTTAATAGTCTTTCTTATTGCCATCATATATAAATAAAATTTTTTTTGATGTGAAAAAAATCACACTTCTTAGCGAAATATGTGAAAAAAGTGTGAAAAATGGAGGAGGAAATGAAAAATAGCCACCTCAATAGTCATTGAGATGGCCGCTTATTGGCTAGAATTAGAGTAATTTTTATTAAAATCTCTTATTTTTCAAGAAATTTTACTAATTGAAATATAGACTTGAGCATAATGGAGCATCCTCTGTTAATTAAAGAGAAAGAAAAAGAGTGTTCATAAATGTTTGATGTATTCGCATAGGATATATCATTTGGAACAGTTCGATATTCTTGTATTCTATTCTTCTTCAATTGTTAAAAGAACTGTCAGCGGACCAACGTTTGGAATTGTAACAGGGAGTACAAATGCCTTTTCAAAGCCGTATAACTTCGTGTTGCCAACCATCACTGTTGGCGGTGTGATATCAATTTCCAAGCTTTCTTGTCCTACGGTAGTACATAAATTTCCTGCAATCATATTTCCGAATTCCCCTGTAAAGGATTCCAACATTTCTCCTTCAAGAGGCATACCAAACATCGTATTGCCGATGCCGCTAAATATTTCAGGAGAAGAATCAATGATTACACGGCCCTTTAAATCCCCTATTAAACCAATTAAAACACCCATCTGCTGTTGTTGAAATGGTTCAGAAATAATACTAGGAGTTTTCACCTCTATATCCATTGGCAGGATCGATTTTAAAGCGTGAATTGTCCCATTTAAAATAGTTTGAAAGTACTTCGAATTACTCATCGTTACCGCATCCTTTTTCCGACTTTTCTACATCTTACCATGTTAAAAGGGTAAGATGAAAGTATGTCTTGACGAATTAAAGGGAAATTTATATTATATTAATGAGAATGATTTTCAAAATCAATAAATGGACGTTTAAGTCTTTCAAATAATAATTTTATTTAAAAGGAGCGGTCAGCGATGACATTCGTATTTATTGGAGCGGCAGTGGTTATCTATATTGGAGTGGGAAAACACGTCATGAAACAGGCGACTGCACATTTGAAATAAGAGGATAACAGTATCAACAATTTCCATATAAGTAGGGCATGGTCTAAGTAATTTTGAGATCATGCTTTTTTATTTATCATTAATACTTTAGTAGCAATAACGACAATAAGAGTTGTTTGTTTTTTCAGAAAAATATTGTAAAAGGGAATTGTTTTTTTATAGAATTAAACAAAACAGTGCGGTACTAAGCGATAAAAAATGACTGATTCTCTAAGCAATCAATCAGAGTTATAGTATCTGCAACAGTAAATAAAAAGGATGGGTAATCAAGCGAGGTCCTTTAGAAATTAGGTGATGACAATGACAAAGATATTATTAACTGGGTTTGTACCATTTCTTGATTATAAAATTAATCCAACAATGCAAATTGTGGAAAATTTAAATGGAGAAATGATGGATGGCTATGAAATTGTAGGACGCATTTTGTCAGTGGATTTTCAGCAATCTGCTCAGCAGCTGAAACAATATATAGCTGAGATAAAGCCTCAAATCATTATTTCATTAGGCTTAGCTGGGGGACGTTTTAAAATAACGCCTGAGCGAATTGCGATTAATATTAAAGACGGTGACGCAGATAATAATGGTTACTCACCGGTAGATGAGAGCATTTATGATGGCGGTGTTGACGCGTATATAACGAATTTACCAATTAGAAATATGGTGAATCGATTATGCGAAGAAGGGTATCCAGCGGAAATTTCAAATACTGCAGGTACCTATTTATGCAATAATATTATGTATGAAGGGCTAGTTTATGCAAAGCAACATAAAGGGATTCGTGCTGGATTTATTCATATTCCTGCGTCATTTGATTTGGCGATTCAGCATGGAAAAATACCGGGATGGAATATTAAAGATTTAATAACTTCTATTAGACTCTGTATAGAAGAGACAATTCGTGCAACAAATGATTGATTTTCCTACTACTACGATCACATTTGGTAAAAGCGTTACATAATCCATGGGCATGTTCACAACTTTTCTTAGGTACAAGTTAGAGGAGTGGGGGGAAAAACATCATGTTGGCCAAAAGCTGATTCCGGACGCAATTATGCCGAGGTTATATCAGTACAACAAAAGAAAATCATGTATACACGGAGATGGTCCACTTACACTGGGCAATGCTAAAAAAGTTTATAAGATTAGATGTCAAATGGAATAAATAGAAAAGTAGTATGGATGCCTTGAAATATTCTAAGGCATCCATTTTTTGTTTATATGAGGTTTATTTCATGAAACAAAGTCTCTCTTACTTAAGGCGATTAAAGTGTAGTCACTAATTCAACAGCCTCAACAATAATTGGTGTTCCTGCTGGTAAAGTGCCTGTAACAGTATGGAATGTTAATTCCGCTCCAGAAACTGAATAAGAACCACCTTCCTGAAGCACCCCATTTATATATAAATTATAGTACCCGTTTGTAACGATGGGGAAAGTAGTTGCAGCAGAACCGCTATCATTTAAAAAGGTATTAGCGGCAACCGTTGTACCATCAGTTATCGATAAGGGGGCAGCTAAAACATTGAAAAATCTTGTCGAAGTTCCTGTAACATTTACATGAATATTAATAATAGACAGCGCCAATTAATTTTCACCTCCTTTCATTGATTTGCTATCTTACTTTGTAGAAAATCCTAATGATTCTATGATGATTGGAGTACCTCCATAAATTGTTGAATTATTTGGATTTAAGGTTAACGAGGTAGGAGTTAAGGTGTAAATTCCACCTTCCTGCATTGATATAAAGATTAACGTAGCCATTCGGATTAAAAATCTTAAATGCAGTTGCTGGGTTCCCAGCATCATCCCAAAATAGGCTAGCTGCTAGAGTCGCCCCGTTAGTTAAATTAATATTTGATGTAGCAATATATAAATATCTATTAACTGTTGGAATAATATTTCCAATAGGATCAATGACCGGAGGAGGGTCTACTGAAGGAATGGTACTAGCTTTTATACGTGGCCAAATAAACCGATCTTCACATTCACATTCTTGCTCGATTTTTTGGTGATTCCTAGAGTTCACCATATTTTTATCACTCCTCTTAATTATTGTTTCTCTCAGTTAGCTTTGTATTTTTCACTATTATTAGTATTGCAATCACACATCAAACTTTTTTAAAACTTAATTTTCCTTATCTTTATATATGAAAAAAATTATTACTTGCTTAGTTGTACATCCATTTTGAAATAGAAATTAGTAGTTTTATAAAAAATAATGGCCCTCAACTATAAATTAAGCGTGACATTTGTTAAAACTTAGCCTAGCAAAAGTTGATTGGGAGTGGAGACTGTTTGGGGGTTAGTAAAATATGAACGAAGGGTAAAACTATCACGTCTTGTAATAACACCATCGTGACTAACGTCGTGTTAGCCCGACGCACTCAGTCGGAACGGAAATCAACCACGTTTTGATAGTGGGCTTGAAAAATGCATAAATTTTTTTGATTAAACAGGACGATATGGATGAATATGGCGTCTGAAACCTTTATATATATGCTTTTTTAAGTAAATTAGTGTTATACTTTGCATGTCGAATAAGGTAGAATAATAAGTATGTACAATTTATGAAAAAAGGGGTTACTGGTTTTTATGAAAGATTTTGAACAACAGTTGGAGGCGCTATTAAAGCAAGCTTCGTTACAATACATAATTTATCAGCATAATGGTGATACAGAGCGTATGGATAAGACATCACTTTTTGCACGTAAAATACAGCAAAAAGAATATGTTATTGGCTTTGCTGGACATTTCTCTGCTGGTAAGTCAAGTATGATTAACGCACTATCAGGTGAAGATTTACTTGCGTCTAGTCCTATTCCAACGAGTGCCAATATCGTCAAAGTCCATAAATCAGATGAAGACTTTGCGATTGTCTATATGCACAATGAGAAGCCTGTAAAATTTGAAGCAGGTTATGATTTTAAAACCGTTAAAGAGCTTAGTAAAAATGGGGACCTAGTGTCACAAATTGAAATTGGTCATAGTACATCGACATTACCATTAGGCGTTACAGTTATGGATACGCCAGGTGTCGACTCAACAGATGATGCACACCGTATGTCAACAGAGTCAGCCCTTCATATTGCTGATATCGTATTCTATACAATGGACTACAATCACGTGCAATCAGAATTGAATTTTCAATTTACAAAGCAATTAATGAAGTACAATCCAAACGTTTATTTAATCGTAAACATGATTGATAAACATAATGAAAATGAATTAAGTTTTGAGGAATTTAAAGCAACAGTTCACAATTCCTTTGCGGCTTGGGGTGTAGTACCAAAGGGTGTATTTTTCACTTCATTAAGAGAACCTGAGCACCCTTACAACGATTTTAAAGCTGTAAAGAAAATTGTTATGGATAGTATGAATGATTGGCAAGATCAACTTGTACAGACAGCATCAAATACGCTGCGTTTATTACAGAGTGAGCATGATTCTTATTTAACAGAAGAAAGACAAGATCGTTTAGACATCGATGAGGATGTATTAAGTGCCGATGACTGGGCAAACCATAAAGATATTTTAGAGCAGTACAATAAGCTAAATCGTCAAGTTGAATTGTTCTCAATTGAGGCATGGAATGAAACGTTCGAAGATCAACGTAAAGAGCTTCTTGCGAATGCTGCCATTATGCCAGCTGATTTACGCGATAAATTACGTCTGTATTTAGAAAGTCAGCAAGATGGTTTCAAGGTAGGGGGCTTATTTACTGCTAAGAAAAAAACAGAGGAAGAGCGTAACCGCCGTAAAGAGGATGCCTATAGTGCCTATCAAAATGTTGTCCATGCACAGATTACTGGACATTTAAAAGGGCTAATGAAAAAGGTGTTAAAAGATGTTAGTGCATTAAATGAAGAACGTGCTACAGCTATTGATGCCTACGCTTTTGAATTACCATTCTCACTTATTGAGCAGCAGGTACAAGTTGGTGCTATATTAACTGGAGATGCCGTCCTAAACTTCGCAAACCGTGTGGCAGAGGCAACAAAACGCTACTTCATCCAGGAAACAGATAATTGGAAAGATGCACAAGCAACAACTTTAGAAGCGGTGGCTACTGAAACAGCTGCTCCATCTAAATTAAAAATGGCCGGGATGCAAGCGAAGGTTGATGCTATTCAGTCAGTGCTTGAAATCGAGGGCTATCAGCAATATAGTGCAAGTATTATGCATCAGGCAAGTAATGAAATACGTATGCTAGCAAATCAACAGCTTACAAATTGGGATCATGCCTTTAAGCAAGATTTAGCAGATATTCGATTATTTGATGAATCGATGTTAAAGCCAAAAGAGGAAGCGTTACAGCAGGAAGAGGCACAGCAATCAGTAAGTTCTACAAGTCTTCCTATTGAAGGTGTAGTTAAGCGTGCACTTCATACGGCAAATGCGGTAAAAGATATACAAGGCTTTGCTGAAGTGGCAAGTTACTTAGAAAATAAAGTAGAACGATTACAGAAAAAGGATTTCACAATCGCGCTTTTCGGTGCATTTAGTGCAGGGAAATCTTCGTTCTCTAATGCATTAATGGGTGCGAAAGTTTTACCAGTATCACCAAACCCTACAACGGCGGCTATTAATAAAATACGTCCAGTGACACCAGAGCATCCGCATGAAACAGCAGATGTACTGTTAAAAACAGCTGACCAAATGCTAGAGGATATTCAAGCTTCATACGCAGCAGTTGGTTTATCAGTTTCTTCTTTAGAAGAGGCATTTAATCGTGCGGATGAGGGACTTGCGGTGCAGCTATCGGACGAACGCTTAAATGTGCATAAATCATTTATTCGTGCATATAAAGAAGGATTCCCAACATTTAAGTCTGAGCTTGGAAAAGTATTACGTGTTAATCGTGAAGAGTTCGAAAAATTTGTTGCGCAAGAAAATAAATCATGTTTTGTTGATAATATTGATTTCTATTATGATAGTCCGTTAACACGCATGGGTGTGACACTTGTTGACACACCAGGCGCAGATTCTATTAATGCGCGTCATACAGGTGTTGCGTTTGAATATATTCGTAATGCAGATGCAATCTTGTTTATTACTTATTATAATCATGCTTTTGCTAAAGCTGACCGCGAGTTTTTAATTCAACTTGGGCGTGTGAAAGATGCCTTCGAACTTGATAAGATGTTCTTTATCGTCAACGCGATTGATTTAGCGACAACAGAAGAAGAGCAGGAAGATGTTAAAGGCTATGTACGTTCAGAGTTACAACGCTTTGGCATTCGCTTCCCTCGACTTTACGGTGTGTCGAGCTTATTGGCGTTAAAAGAAAAAGTAGAGGGTGCTGATTTAACATCAGGTATGCCACCATTCGAAGATGCATTCCACTCATTCTTAAATGATGAATTAAGTGCATTGGCTGTTCAGGCGCTTGCAGAAGAAGTCGACAAAACGGAGCAACGTTTAGGTGACTTAATTGCGCAAACAGAAGAGAACTTAAAGCGTAAGGATGAGCGTTTAGAGGAATTAACAACTCTTGAACAGCATACAAAATCGAAGTTTAATACGCTTAATACAAGTATGCTAGAAAGCGAAACGAAGCAAGAACTTGATGAATTACTGTATTATGTTCTTCAACGTGTGTATTATCGTTACCCAGAGTTCTTTAAGGAAGGCTATAATCCTTCAACATTTGCAGCAATGCCAGCTCAGCAAGCATTAGAGCATGCTTTAAAAGAAGTAATGCAAAGTTTACGCTTTGACTTTACACAAGAAATGCGTGTAACAAACTTCCGTTTATCACAGTTTATTAGTAAGAAGATGCAACAGCGCTTTAAAGATGAAGTACGTGAGCTGAAAGAATTAAACCGTAGCTTCTCATTCTTAGCGTTTGAATCTTCTGAGCCAGATTTACTTGATTTTGAAGGGCCATTTACAGATATAGCGAAATATTCGGGTGTGAAATCACACTTCCGCAATCAAAAGGCATTCTTTGAGAAAAATGAAAAAATGAAGCTAAGTGATGCGCTTGAGGTATTAACAAAACCAGATGCGCAAAACTATTTAGATTCACAGAAAGTATCCCTAATGACATGGGCTATTACTTATATTGCTGAGGAAGCGGAGAATTTACGTCTGCATATTTTCCATCAGGCACTTGAACAAATCGCAACAGAAAGACTTGCACTTCAGGAAGAAAGTCGATTAGCTTCTTGGAAAGCTATTTACGAACAATTACAATACGCATGAGGTGATTCATTTGGGAAAAGTATTCAAATCAGTTGAGGAAATTCAGTTAGATGGAGTCCGTTTCGTAGATGCTCGCTTTGATTTACAAAGCAAAGAGGCGGGGAATAAAATATTTGAAGAGTCTCACGCTCCAGGAGCGATTTATATCGATTTAGAGCAGGATCTATCAGATATGGGGTCTAATAATGGTCGTCATCCTATGCCAAATAAGGAAAAATTATCGGCAGTATTTCAAGGATTAGGATTAAGTTATGAGGACCAAATCGTTGTTTACGATCAAGGAGCGGCACCATTTGCACCTCGTGCTTGGTGGATGCTGACATATGCGGGCTTTCCAAATGTAGTGATTGTGAACGGTGGTGCACCTGCTCTTCAGGAAAAAATATCTTTCACAAAAGACATTATAAAATATCCACCGACTTCGATTGAGTTTGTTTGGCGAGATGAGCTATATGCTCCACGTGAAGCAGTTAAAGCCATTGTAGATGGAGAAGTTGAAGCAACGTTGCTTGATGCACGTGCCGCAGCTCGCTACCGTGGTGAGACTGAGCCTCTTGATTTGGTAGCTGGCCATATTCCAACTGCGAAAAACTTTGACTGGGAGCAATTAAAATCAGATGGCCGTTTGCAAGCTAATGATGCGTTACGCAGCAAGGTTGCTAAAGACGAGCACGTTGTAGTGTATTGTGGAAGCGGCGTTACAGCATCACCATTGTATGCAGTGCTAGCAGATGAAGGTTACGAAAATATTCAACTCTATGTAGGCAGCTTTAGTGACTGGATTACACAATATGATGTAGAAAAAGGAACAAATGAATAAATGATAGAAGAAGAAACGCTCACTTTGGTGGGCGTTTTTTTTTGTTTTTATTGGAGTGGAAAGGGGAGTAAGAGCGCCAAGGTGACGGATAGAAATCAGAGCGACGGAAAGAAGAGTCAATGTGACGGATAGAAGGGCAAGAGCGGCGGAAAGAAGAGTCAATGTGACGGATAGAAATCAGAGGGACGGAAAGAAAAGGCGAAGCGACGGAAAGAAAGGTAAGAGTGGCGGAAAGAAGAGTCAATGTGACGGATAGAAATCAGAGGGACGGAAAGAAAAGCCGAAGCGACGGAAAGAAAGGCAAGAGCGGCGGAAAGAAAAGGCGAAGCGACGGAAAGAAAGGCAAGAGTGATGGAAAGAAGAGGCGAGGTGACGGATAGAATCATCAAAGTGACTGATAGAAATCCAAAGTCGTGGATAGCCCCGCCCAAATCGTGGATAGCCCGCTAGATCGAGCAATTATGAAACAATATATGTGGATTGTCCCCCCCTGCTACAGCAAGCTGGACTTTTTTAATCATTGTGTAAAATACGATGCCATGGCCACTCTATTAAATACTGAGAGTTTTAATAGTAATCATCAATCGATGCGAGTTGCGATGTGTTCATAAAAATGACTGGTTATTCATTTTATGCTACACTTTTTTTACAAAGGGGGGAAAAGGATGTTCAAACGAGAGAAAAGTATAGAGATTCAACAAAATCGTGATGTGCAATGTGCTCACGGTAAAGTGGCAGTTCAGGGGATTGGAATGAGTGTTTATAGTTTTTTTGTGGATGGATTACTAATTGATACAGGCTCATATTCACTTTCACAGGAGTTCCAATCCTTTTTTAACGAAATACAGATTGAACAATTAGCGCTCACTCATTCTCATGAGGATCATTCAGGAAATGCAGCATGGCTTCAGCAACATAAGGATGTACCTATCTATATTCACCATGATTCGGTAAGTATTTGTGCAAATGATGGAGAATATCCTTTATATCGTCAGGCATTATGGGGTGAACGACCGGCGTTTAATGCTCAACCATTCGGTGATACATTGCAAACGAATTCAGCTACATGGGATATAATTGAAACACCAGGGCATACGACAGATCATTTATCATTTTACAATCGAGAAACAGGTGCTTTGTTTACAGGTGATTTGTATATACAGACGAAAACTAAGGTTGTCCTTGATGAAGAGAATATCGTACATACCTTGGCGTCTTTGAAGAAAATATTAAACTATGATTTCGAAGAAGTTTATTGCTGTCATGCGGGCTTTCTAGCAGATGGTCGTACGAAAATACAAGAAAAAATTGCTTATTTAGAAGAAATGGAGAGCAATATAAGGCGATTATTTGATAAAGGTTATTCGGTAGAAGAAATGACAAAATCAATATTTGCCCGTGATTACCCGATTACAAAAGTATCAGGAGAACAGTGGTCTTCCAAGCATATTATTACCGCTTTTATAAATCAATTTACACAAGAGTCCTTAAAATAAGGGCTCTTTTTTGTTGAAATGATAAAAAACTTTGTGAAAAAATGTGAAGAAAATGTGACGGAACCAGATGAAATAATGGATACGCTTACATTCGTTTGTGAAAAATTTATCTTTTACACAAGAAAAATACTATGTGAAAAGTTGAACAGGCTTAATGGCGGTATTTGTACATTTTTTATAAAGAAAATTGACATTAATATTTTATTAAAATAATTGATTGTGAAGTTAATAACAAAGCATAAAATTAGCGCAGGCGATAATAAATGGCGCTATTTCAAAGAAAAAATAAAATTGACAGAAAATTCGTTGACTTTACTTTCACAAAGTATTATGATTCTGAAATATATAATAATTCAAAAGAAAAGGATGGGATTGAATGGACATTATGAAAAAGGCTTTAGAAATGCATGAGTATTATAGTGGGAAATTAGAGGTGATTTCTAAAGTACCTGTGCAAGATTCATATGATTTAAGTCTCGCGTATTCTCCGGGGGTAGCTGCGCCTTGTGTAGAGATTGAGAGAAATCCATCACTTGTTTACGACTATACAATGAAAGGTAATATGGTAGCGGTTGTTTCAGATGGTACGGCGGTATTAGGGTTAGGGGATATTGGTCCGAAGGCAGCATTACCAGTAATGGAGGGGAAGGCGATTTTATTAAAGCGTTTTGCCAATGTTGATGCTTTTCCAATTTGTTTAGATACGAAGAATACGGATGAAATCGTCAGCATTGTGAAGGCGCTTGCTCCCACTTTTGGTGCAGTGAATTTAGAAGATATTTCAGCGCCAAGGTGCTTTGAAATTGAAGACCGTCTGCGCCAAGAATGTGATATTCCTGTATTCCATGACGATCAGCATGGAACGGCGATTGTAGTAGGTGCGGGGATGATTAATGCCAATCGTATTGTGAAAAAAGATGTGGCAACGATGAAGGTAGTAATTAATGGTGCAGGAGCGGCGGGAATTGCTATTTTGCGTATTCTTGTGCAAATGGGCTATAAAAATATTTATATGTGCGATACAAAAGGTCTCATTTATGAAGGTCGCGCTGAAGGTATGAATCCAATAAAAGAAACGGTTGCCCATTTAACAAATCCAGAAAAAGTACATGGAACGTTGGACGATGCCATTAAAGGTGCTGACGTCTTTATCGGTGTATCTA
>Ga0209025_1001518_pt1 | contig 29806 bp, 26 predicted proteins | sample AraplaMF_Col_mLB_FD_184256 | JGI IMG/M metagenome (GOLD analysis project Ga0209025, IMG submission 184256) | Arabidopsis root microbial communities from the University of North Carolina, USA - plate scrape MF_Col_mLB (SPAdes) (version 2) | ecosystem: Host-associated > Plants > Roots > Endosphere... | reverse complement strand
TCGGCGCTGGCCTTCAAGATCATGACCGACCCTTACGTCGGGCAGCTGATTTTCTTTCGCGTGTATTCGGGCGTGGTCAAAGCTGGCGATACGGTCTACAACCCCGTCAAGGGCAAGCGCGAGCGCCTGGGCCGCATCCTGCAAATGCACGCCAATGAACGCAACGAGGTCAAGGAAGTGCGCGCCGGCGACATCGCCGCGGCCGTCGGCCTGAAAGATGCGACCACCGGCGACACGCTGTGCGACCCGGCCCACGTCATCATTCTTGAGAAGATGGTGTTCCCCGAGCCGGTGATCTCGCAGGCGGTGGAACCCAAGACCCAGGCCGACCAGGAAAAAATGGGCATCGCGCTGAACCGCCTGGCGCAGGAGGACCCGTCCTTCCGTGTGCACACGGACGAGGAATCGGGCCAGACCATCATCTCGGGCATGGGCGAGCTGCACCTGGAAATCCTGGTGGACCGCATGAAGCGCGAGTTCAGCGTCGAGGCCAATGTCGGCAAGCCGCAGGTGGCTTACCGCGAAACCATCAGGCAGGCGGTGAACGACGTCGAGGGCAAATTCATCAAGCAGTCGGGCGGGCGCGGGCAGTACGGCCACGCGGTCATCAACCTGGAGCCGCAGCCTTCAGGCAAGGGCTATGAGTTCGTCGACGCCATCAAGGGCGGCGTGATCCCGCGCGAGTACATTCCCGCTGTCAACAAGGGCATCCTGGAGACGCTCAAGGCCGGCGTGCTGGCAGGTTACCCAGTGGTGGACGTGAAGGCCACGCTGGTGTTCGGCTCCTACCATGACGTGGACTCCAACGAAAACGCTTTCCGCATGGCCGGCTCGCTGGCCTTCAAGGAAGCCATGCGCCGCGCCAAGCCGGTGCTGCTGGAGCCGGTGATGGCGGTGGAAGTGGAAACACCCGAGGACTTCATGGGCAACGTGATGGGCGACCTCTCGTCGCGGCGCGGCATGGTGCAGGGCATGGAGGACATCGCGGGCGGCGGCGGCAAGCTGGTGCGCGCCGAGGTTCCGCTGTCGGAGATGTTCGGCTATTCCACCACCCTGCGCTCGCTGACCCAGGGCCGCGCGACCTACACCATGGAATTCAAGCGCTATGCCGAAACCACGCCCGACGTGGCCGCGGCCATCATGCGCGGCAAGGGCGGTTGACCCAGGGCGCGGTTGTCGCGTCGCCGCCGGCGATCAGGTGGTGGCCTTCATGGGCGCGTTGCTGACGGCCCAGGAATACAGGGCCACGAATATCAGCGCGTCAAACACCGCGCCGAAGCAGATGTAGAGCACGGGCATGAACAGCACGGACAGGTGCTGCATGATGAAGGCCTGGGCCAGCACCTGGTGGGGAACCAGGATCGCGAAGAAGGCCAGGATGAGCGCGGTATGCAGCAGCTTGGTCAGCAGGCTCTGGTTCAGGATGTAGTAGCCCATCGCCAGCATCACCGGCGTCGCCACCATGACCCCATAGCCTATGGTCATGAGCTCCTCGCTATGGCGGCCTATGCTGTAGGGGAACTCGGACGACGAGAACCAGAAATAGGCCAGCGTGATGAACTGCAGCACGCAGACGATGCGCAGCGGGTATTTGAGCGGCAGTTTCGCGTCCTTCATCCGCAGTGAAAGCGCGAACGCGGCGAGCGTCACCAGGGCCGTCACGACCATCGTGGTCTGGCCGGGCATGGGGGCGCCCTCCGACACCAGGCCCATGAGCAGGGAATGCTGCCCCGCCTCATTGGCACCGGTCGCCAGGCTGAAGGGCAGATTGAGCCTTTCGGACCAGAACAGGATGCAGTTGCGCCAGAAATCCAGCAGCAGCGGCTTGGCCCAGAGCAAAAAACCGCACAGCAGTATTGGCAGCAGGAGCGCCTGCGCCGCCAGGTACGGGGTCACCCGCAGCGGCGTGATGGCCCGGTGCGGCCGCACCCGGACCCGAAGCGCCCTGGCGCGCCGCGCGGCATCAAATGCTTTATGGAAAACAAGGTCGTGCTCGCGGGCTTGCGCCGCGACGGAATTGGCTCGATTGATCATGGCGGCCTCAGAAGTTGTGGAAGATTCCGACGTTCACGCCGCTGCGGCGGTACAGCGGATTGCTGTAGCGGTTCGCGCCCACCAGGATGCCGGTGCGCGGATTGAGCCAGTGCCTCCACGCAATGCTGGCTTCCCGGCTTTCAAAGTTCACCAGTTGTGTGTTGGGGCCGATCGCCAGATAACCCTCGCCACCCCAGGCGTAGCGCGCCGTGACAAGGTCCTGCTTGTCGCGGCCATAGGTCACCGCGGCGAATTGCTGGTGGGTCCGCACCGCGCCCGGATTGCTGCTGTTAAAGCGCACACCGCCTTCGACAATCCAGGGGGATTCGAAGTAATAGGCCGCGCCCAGGGAAACACTGCGGTCGCTGTGGTCGTCGGGCGCCTTGTAATAGCCGATGCCGATATTGCCGACGAGATTGCGGCCCGGCAGGAACTTGCGGTAGAGCGTGGCGTCGACGCGGTAACGCGGCAGGTAAAAGGCACCGTCGCCCGCGCCCACGGCGAGTGAGCCGTACCAATCTTCGTTGAAGGTATAGGTATCCCCCAGCCCGAGGAAAGCGCCGTCTACATTGAACCGGCGCTGGACGGAGGCTTCAGCCTGGAACGCGTGGCGCGACAGGCCGTAGGCGCCGCGCAGGGTGACGTCGTTCCAGTTGCCATAACCGCCGGTGAGGCTTTGCGCGCCGGTGCTCAGCTCCAGGCTTCGCAGGGGCTCCGCGGATGAAGGCGCAGGCGCTGCAAGCGGGGAAACGGCGCTTTCCCGGCCGGCCGGAGCCGGCTGGGACAAGGCCGGCAGGCAGGCCAGCGCGCACAGCGGGAAAAGAAGGGTTTTCTTGAGCATGGTGTTTCTCTTGAGCGGGAAAAGGGAAGAGGAGGAAAGGGAAAGAGGAAGAGAAAAAAAAGAAAAAAGATAAAGGCCGTTCGGGGCGGCCCGGCCCGCAAGGGTCAAGCAAATGTCATCCGCAACCGGCCTCTTTGGCTGCCGGCTTGAGGCCTTTGCTGACCAATACCTGGAATGAAGCCTCATCCGTCACGGCCCAGCGTGAGGAATGGCGAAGAGGCCCCGCCTCCCGCAACCAGCAGCGCGCGCTGGCGGTGTCGTTTTGCCGCATCGCGAGCACGGCGAGCAGGCCCCACGGGTAGTCCGCTTTGCCCTGGTTGAGCCATTCGGCGCGGTGCGCCGCCATCCATGCACGGTAATAAGGGCTGGCTTCGTCAGGCACCAGGGGAAAGTCCAGCAGCAAAGGAAATATCTGCGCCACCTGGTGGGGATAGAAGGCCTGCTTTTCGGCCCGCTGCTCCAGCTGGGTGGAGACCAGGAAGTGCTTGTCGACGGGATTCCAGAAGGTGTCGCGTATCGCCTTGGCGAGCTTGTCAGCCTCGGCCTGCACGGCCGGCTTGTGCTGCGCCTTGAGCGACCAGACCTCCAGGTTGTCCATGAACAGCCCGTGCAGCACGAGGGGAGACACCATGTAGATGCCGCGTGAAGGCTGGAAAAGGTGTTCCAGCGCAGCCTTGCTGGTCGCATGGCTCTTGAGCCACAAGGGCTTTGTGCGCAGCGTCTCGGGCATGGTTTCCAGCAGCCGCATCCACATGGCGAGCAGGGAGTCGTCGGCGTCGGCCGCGTTGCAGGAAGCCCAGCGCCCCGCCGCATCCCTGCAAAACCTGTCGAAGGTGCCGTCGGGTTTTTGCCTGGGCACCAGCCAGTCGGCAAACCTCTCGGCGGGCGCCGAAACGTCCATGCCGTTGTCATGCGCGAGCAGCAGCGCCTGCATGGCGAAATAGGGGTCGGCGGAGTTTCCGCCCTTCAAGACGGTGATAGCCCCGGCCTCGTCGGCGTAACCTTGCAGAGCCAGCGAAGGCGCGCCCGCGGCGTGGCTTGCGGTACCAGCCAGTCCAGCCAGTCCAGCCAGCATTGCCAGAGCACCAGACCGCAAAAAGCCGTGCAGCTTCATAGAGGTTTGACCATGCCGATCTCATGCGCCCACAAGGTGCCATACACGGTCACGCCGTCTTCCACAATGAGATTGGCGGCACTCACGGTGGTCTGCGCATCCGGCAGCCCAATCACGGCGCCGGCGCCGATGAGCACGTCGCTCTCTGAAATGAGCGGTCCCCAGACCCGCGCATTCGCGAAGACGTAAATCCGCTTCTCGCAGCTCAGGGCGCCGCGTACGGACGCCCGCGGGCCGATGCTCGCCCCCTCGCGCGCCTTGACGTCACCGGAAACCGTGGTGGCTGCGCCAACGGTGAGAAACCCCGTCACCACCAGCGAGCCCTGATAGGTCTTGCCGGGAGGCAGCGCGCAGTCGCCCCGTATAAGGTAGAGATCAGGGGTTTGGCGAACGGCGCCCGGCAGGTCCGCGTAGCTCGCAGGCGATTGCTCATACGATTGCGGCTGGGGCACGCCGCTGATATACGAGCCGAAACGCAGCACCGGTGCGTGCAAACGCTCGAACCAGGCCTCAGTGCCGAGTTCAATGGCGGTGCCCGCCGAAATCCTTCTGAGCCCTATGCTGTTCATGCCGAGACGGACCGTGCCGTCGGCATGCGCCCAATCGTTGATCTCGCTCTGGGAGCCCAGATCGATATCGCCGGTGGCGTACAGCGCCGCAAACGCGGAGCCGGCCGCGGCGCGCAGGCTGCCCTCCACATAGACCGGTTGCGCGCTTCGAATGGCTTGCGCACTGTCGATGCCGGCGCGTGAGATGAGCCGCTTTTCCGCCCGGCTCCAGTCCATACCGGCCGGGTCGGCGACGAAGTCGAAATCCTCGTAACCCGTGGAAGGACCGGACCCGAGCTTTGCCACCGCGTCCGCGCGCAGGCGGCGCGCGAAGTGGTCGATGTCGCTGGTGTAGCGGGCGGACACGGGCAGCGGCTCGGCATCCGATGGGTAAAGCCACTCGCGAAATGCGGGAACAAACGGCAGGGTCAGCAGTAGCAGGCATACCGCCGCAAAAGCGGCGTAGGTGAGAAAGTTGGGCGTCATTTGAGGGGGGCCTCGCGATAGCGGATGGTTTTGTCCCAGACCATTTCACGGCTGAGCACACGGTCGAGCAGCAGGCTCCATACGGCGCCCGAAATCGCAAACAGGCTGACCAGAAAGCCCAGCATGTTGAAAGGCAGCAGGCGAAGCCGCTTGCGGTTGCCGTCGATCAGCACGGCGATCACGATTTCAAAGAAGGCTGCAAAATTCCCCAGGGTGCCGTAAACCATCAAGGCAAAAACCGGGATCAACACGGAAAGCAGGGAACCGGCATTCAGGAAGTACAGGCCCAGGGCCAGGCACCAGCCCAGCAGCATGACAAGCGGCACCACGAACACGAATAGCAGCAGCAAGCCGTCAAGGCGCTGGCCGGCGGTCAGGTAGCGGCTGGTCGCGAACTTCCACCAGTAGCGGGACATCACCTGGTTGTGTCCCTTGGCCCATCGCGTCACCTGCTTGATGCGAACGCTCCAGTCTTGCGGCACCTCCTCGTAGCATTCGGACCGATTGGTGTAAACCGTTTTCCAGCCGTTGAACATCAAGCGGTAGGTGATGTCGGTGTCTTCGGCCAGCGTGTCGTCGTGCCAGCCGCCCACGGCAGCCACGGCCGACAGACGCACACCGCCCACCGTCCCGCCGTACTGCGGCATCAGGTTCATGTTCATGCGCGCCTGCTGGTCCACCTGGTAGCCGCCCGAGCGCTCAAGGTCGAGCAAGCGCGTCAGCAGGTTCACGCCGCTGTTCACGGGAACCACGCGCCCCATCACGGCGCCGATCTCGGGGTCGAAAAACGGCGCCACCAGCTGTTTGAGCAAGCCACGGGCTGGCACGTAGTCGGCGTCAAAAATAATCGCGATATCGCCTTGCGCGAAAGCCAGCGCGTCTTTGAGCGCGGCGGCTTTTCCGGCCTTACCGCCGACCCGGTGAAACGGCCAGATGCGCGAGGGATGGCGCTCCACGTAGTCATCGACGATCCGCGCCGTCCCGTCCTGGGAGCGGTCGTTGACAGGGATGATCTTCAGCCGCTCCTGCGGGTAATCGCTATCGAGCAAGGCGTCCAGGCAACCGGCAATCACTTTTTCCTCGTTGTGGGCCGCGATGAACACGGTGATCATCGGCCACGAAGCCACGCTGATATCGATGTAGGGGTGACGCTGCACGCCGGTCAGGCGATTCATGGTGAACATGAAATGCCGCAGGCCGTACAGCATCATGACCAGCACGATCAAAAACAGCAGCGACGCCATTACCGCGGCGGCCGGGTAGGTCTTGAACGCGGGCACCAGGGCCTGGGTGTTCTCGGGCTGGGCCAAAGCCGGCACAGCAGCCATCATTGCGCCGAAAGCAGCCAGGCCGGCACGGGAGAAGCGGAGTTTCATGAGGGTTGTTCCATTCACGGCCGTTCAGGCCAGTTCAGGCAAAGCAACGGCTTCTTCAGCCAGGCTGCGCGCGAGCACATCGACGATGCGCCGCGACGCGGTGCCGTCGCCGAACGGGTTTCCGGCCTGCGACATCCGCGTGTAAGCCTCTGTGTCCGCCAGAAGGCGAAGCGTCTCCCGCACGATCACCGCGCGCGCCGCGCCGATCAACAAAGCGCAACCGGCTTCAACCGCTTCGGGCCGCTCGGTCTCTTCCCGAAGCACCAGCACCGGAACCCCGAAGGTGGGCGCCTCTTCCTGCAGGCCGCCGGAGTCGGTCAGCAACAGGCAGGCATCGACAAGCGCCTGCTGCATCTGCGTGTAGTCCAGCGGCGGCATCAACCTGACATTGGGCAGGCCGCCCAGGATGGCGTTGACGGGCTTCTGGATCACCGGGTTTAGGTGCACCGGAAACAGCACTTCCAGTTCAGGCCGCTGCCGCGCGATTTCCGCAATGGCGTGGCAGATCTGCGCTACATCGTCGCCCCAGTTCTCGCGCCGGTGCACTGTCACGAGCAGATGGCCGCGCCCCGGCACCGACCGCCGGATGCCGTGGCGTTTGCAGGCCCAGCGCTGGGCGTCGATCACGGTGTTGCCCGTGAGGTGGATTTTTGAATCGGCAATGCCCTCTGCCAGCAGCGCCGCCTGGGCTCCCTGCGTGGGTGCGAAGTGAAACTGCGCGAGGCGGCTGATCATTTGCCGCAAGCCTTCCTCGGGAAAAGGACGGTTCAGGTTGTAGGTGCGAAGCCCCGCCTCGACATGCGCCAGCGCAACGCGATGGTAGTAGGCGGCGAGCCCGCCCTGAAAGGCGCTTTCGGTGTCGCCCTGAACAATGACGAGGGACCAGGCCTGCTGCTGCATCACCACGTCCAGCTGTTGCCGGCAGCCCGCGCTGAACTCGACCAGGCTGGCGCCGGCGCGCTTCAGAGAGATGTCAGGCGTCACATCAAAGCAGTCAAATACCTGCTGGGCCATTTCCGCGTGCTGGCCGGTGTGCAGCCATTGCACGCGGGCCCAGGGCGACTCGCGCAGCGCGTGATAGACCGGTGCGAGCTTGATGATTTCGGGACGCGTTCCCGAGACGATGAGGATGTTGTGCATGTGCCTGCTTTTGCTTTTGAACGGGAATGAATGGGTTCATCGGCCTGAAAGCGGCAAACGAAGGAGAGGAAGAAAACAAGGCCGGGGACTCATGACGCGTACGCCGCAAAGCCGGAGTCGTTGTCGGCTTGCTGGCCGTGAAGATCCACGATCACCACCAGGTCGCCGCCAAACCGGCCGACGCCGAGTTCGCTGATCAGCTGCTGCTCCTGTTCGGCGGAATCCATGCGCAGAAAACACAAAGCCTGGCGTTTTCCAGCGTGGCCGGCGGCAAGAATGTCCAGCCTGGCGATAGAGCCGAAACGCGAACAGATGGAGAGCAGCGCGGACCGCAATGCGCCTATATCCGGGTAGCCGTTGAGTTGTTCGAGGGTGGTTTCCATTGTTTACTTCCTACTGAATATCCGATCGCCTAAGTTTGCGCGTCGTCCTAATTGAAAACTTAAGTACAAATATCAATGTAAGAACCGATTCCAGAGGAAACACTGAGGGAAAGCCGCCCCCGGCTGTAGGACGGGCCCTTGCTACCCCGCTCTGCATGTAATCCGGCGGCCCTTATCGCAGCACAAAGATGCGCCATGCGCATTCCCGCCGTCTGTGCGCCAACGAACCAACGGCCTCAAATCGCAGGTTTTTTCGCGGCGGAGTTTTGCGTTGATTCAGGCGGCAGCGGCCACCTGCTTTTAGAGAGGGGAATCTGCGCTTGTCCTACCTGAGCGAGCGCCAACGGATGTCAGGCATGGGCCCGCCGGGCTGGTGTGATGCTCCAGCCGACCTATCCCTTAGCGGAGCTGGCGCAACCAACGGAGCCCCATGGCATTCATCATTTATCTGGAAAAAAACAGCTGCGCTCTTCCCGGCAAGCGGATCGCAAAACAGGCCACGCCTGAAACTACTGCAGAACGACAGGCAGGCTGATCCATGGACAAACTTCTCTCACTGGCGCCGACGCAGATGGACCACGGCCACGGCCACGGCCACGCAGACGCGGCAACGCAAATGCTGGGCTTGCTGGAACGGGCCGCGAAAGCCGGCGCGTGGGCGGTGGACTTGCCCGCGCGCCACTTCACCTGGACTGCCCATCTGGCAAGCTTGCTCGGCATTGCTCCCCATGCGGCGCCGTCGTTCGATGAGGCGCTGGCCTTCTACGCCCCGGAATCGCGCGCGCTGATAGCGGCGGCGTTCGAGGCCTGCATGGAACACGGAACACCGTTCGACGAAGAAGCCCAGGTGATTGCCGCGGGCGGCCGGCTGCTGTGGATGCGCTCCCTGGGCGAAGCGCTGCGTGACGCCTCCGGCCAGGTGGTGCGCATACAGGGAATCCTGCATGACCTCACCGACAAAAAAAATGCCGAACAGGATTCCCTGCGCCTGACCATGCGCCTGAGCACCACCCTGGCCAGCATCACGGATGCCTTCGCCACGCTGGACATGGAGGGACGCTTTACCTATGTGAACCCGGAAAGCGAACGTCTGTTGCGCCGCAAAAGCCGGGACCTGCTGGGCCAGACACTCTGGCAGGCGGTGCACGCCAATCGCGGCGGGCGCTTGCGGCGGGAACTGGGGCGCGCGATGGCCAGCGGCCAGCCCGTGGAGTTTGAAGAGTTCTATGCGGAACTGGGCAAGTGGCTGGAATTGCGCGCCTATCCTTTTGAAGAAGGGCTGGCCTTGTACTTTCGCGACATCACGGAACGCAAGGCGGCCAAAGACGAGATCGAGCATCTGGCCTTTTACGACGCGCTGACCCAACTGCCCAATCGCCAACTGCTGATGGACCGGCTCCAGACTGCGCTGGCCAACGGCACCGGCCATTCACGGATAGGCGCGCTGATGTTCATCGACCTCGATCATTTCAAGGTCCTCAACGACACATTGGGCCATTCAAAAGGCGACCTGTTGCTGCAGAAAGTGGCTTCACGGCTGACGGCCTCCGTCAGGCATAACGACACGGTGGCGCGGCTCGGTGGCGATGAGTTCGTGATCCTGCTCGAAGACCAGGGCGAAAAACCCGAAACCGCCATCGCGGGAACCCGGGTGGTCGGCGAGAAAATCCTGGCCGCGCTCAGCGAGCCCTATGACTTGATGGGCCACGAGCACCATGCCACTTGCAGCATCGGCATTACCTTCTTCAGCCAGCAACAGGAAAGCATAGGCGACCTTCTGAAGCAGGCCGACCTGGCGATGTACGGCGCTAAGGCGGCAAGCCGCAACACGCTGTGTTTCTTTGATCCGGAGATGCAGGCGGCGGCCTCCGCCAACGCCGCCGTCAACGTCGAGTTGCGGCAGGGCCTGCGCAATGAAGAATTCCTGCTGCACTACCAGCCCCAGGTGGGACGCGAAGGCCATATGGTCGGCGTGGAGGCCCTGGTCCGTTGGCAGCACCCGCAGCGCGGGCTGGTGTTTCCCGATGCATTCATCTCGCAAGCGGAGGAAAGCGGCCTCATCCTGCCTCTCGGCAAGTGGGTGCTGGAAACAGCCTGCGCGCAGCTGGCCACCTGGGCCGGACGGCCGGAAACCTCCGGTCTCAGCATTGCCGTCAACGTGAGCGTGCGCCAGTTCCGGCATCCCGATTTCGTGGAGCTGGTAATGGCCGCGATCGAAGAAGCGGGCGTCAGCGCACACAGGCTCAAACTGGAGCTGACCGAAAGCCTGCTCGCCTCAAACATCGAGGTCACGATTGCGAAGATGGGGATCCTCAAACGCGCCGGCGTCACCTTGTCGATCGACGATTTCGGCATGGGCTATTCAGCCCTGTCCTACCTCAAGCACATGCCGCTGGACCAGCTGAAAATCGATCGCAGTTTTGTGAAAGACATCCTGACGGACCCGAATGACGCCGCCATCGCCCGCACCATCATTGGCCTGGCGCAAAGCCTGGGCCTGGGTGTCATGGCCGAAGGCGTGGAGACCGAAGCCCAGCGCGAATTCCTGGCGCGCCATGGCTGCGGTTGCTACCAGGGCTACCTGTTTTGCAAGGCCCTGCCCATCCAGGAGCTTGAAACCTTCATGCTGGGCGTCAGCGCCTGATGAACGAAGACATGGGCGCGCACCTTCGTGCGCTTATGCGATACCCAGGCCCCTCACTCATCAACCATTCAAGCCGCCGACGGCACTTTCAGCGGTGCCGGCCGCACGGGCAGGCGCAAGCCCACGCCTATGCGGTTCCAGGCGTTCATCAATGCAGCCGCCATGGTCAGCTCGGCGATCTCGCGTTCGCTGAAATGCGCGGCAAGCGCGTCGAAGTCCTCATCGGGCGCCTGTGTCTGCGTGAGCAGGGTCAGGCTCTCGGCCCAGTTCAGCGCGGCGCGTTCGCGCTCGGTGAACAAGGTGACCTCGCGCCAGGTGCTGAGGCTGTTGAGCCGCTGCAGGTCTTCGCCGCCGGCCAGCAAATCGCGCGCATGCGAGTCCACGCAGTAAGCGCAGCCGTTGATCTGCGAGATGCGCTGGCGCACCAGGTCTATGAGGTGTATGCCGAGGGTGGAGTCCTTCAGCGTGGCGTTAACGGCGGCCAGGGCGCCCAGGGCTTCGGGCATGACCTTGCGGTGCTGCATCCGGCCGTTGGTTGAGGGCATGGAAACGGTGCTCATAGAAACTCCTTTGGTTCAGTCACCCGACAACCGGGCGCCTTACCCCTTAAGACGTCCGGCCCGCTCCAGTTGTGACAGCACGCGCACCAGCTTGGCCGGGTTGCGCTGGGTATGGATCTCGGCCAGCAGCCCGTTTTCAAAGTACAGCGACTGCACCGACTCAAGCCGTCCACCCACAAAGCGCAGCAGCCCGGGTACGCCGTTGATGTCGGCGATCTCCAGCCGCAGCGATTTCCCGTGCTTGAGCGCATTGGCAAAGTAAAGCTGCGCCAGGCGCTGGGCGCCGCGCAGCACCTGGCCGAAAGACGGCACCACACCGCCGCCGTCGCTGACCAGGCTGGCGTCTTCGCTGATCAGGCTCTTGATGGTGGCCAGATTGCCTTCGCGTGCGGCGGCGGCAAAGCGCTCCAGCAGGCGCAGGTGCTCTTCGCGGCTGACGGCAAATCGCGTTTTGCCTTCCCGCACCTGCGCCTTCGCACGGCTGACCAGCTGGCGGCAGGCGGCCTGGCTTTTCCCCAGCGTGCGGGCCATGTCGGCGTAATCGGCATCGAACACCTCGCGCAGCAGGAAGGCGGCGCGCTCGTCTGGCGTCAGGCGCTCCAGCACCGCCAGAAAGGCCAGCGAGATGTCGCCGGCGAACTCCAGCATCTGCTCGGGCGAATCCTGGGCGCCGGTCAGCACCGGCTCGGCCAGCCAGAAGCCCGTGTAATGCTCACGCGCAGTCTTCGCGGCCCGCAAGCGGTCTATCGACAGCCGGGTGACCGTGGTGACCAGCCAGGCCTCTGCGCTGCGCAAATCTTCGGGGCGCGCGCTGTTCCAGCGCAGCCAGGCGTCCTGCACCACATCCTGGGCGTCAGCGTGCGAGCCCAGCATGCGGTAGGCAATGCCCAGCAGGCGTGGGCGATGGGTGTCAAACCCCTGGGCTGCAGGGGTGGGGGTGTTGTCCATACCGGCAAGACGTACGGGTCTGCTCGATTGTGACAAGAGGAAGGTTCTTGTGCCGAATCTACCCCGGCGGGCGCACTCCTTCCCTCTTTTTGGTCCTGCTGGCCGGGGGTTGCCCGGCGGCGCTCAGCAGAGGAAAGAGGAGGAGGAAGGGCACGCTCCGCCAGAGCAAGGCCCGGCACCCAACCCCTGCCAAAATCCCAGAATGCAGTTCTTCAAAGACCTCAACCTCGCCGCTTTCACCGCCGGCTTTGTCGCGGTGCTGGTCGGCTTCACCAGCTCGGTCGCCATCGTGTTCCAGGCCGCGCTGGCCTTCCACGCCACACCGGCTGAAATCGCCTCGTGGATGTGGGCGCTGGGCATGGGCATGGGGCTGTGTTCGGTGATTCCCTCGCTGTGGCTCAAAAAGCCGGTGATGGTCGCCTGGTCCACGCCGGGTGCGGCGGTGCTGGCCACGGCCGGGCTGGCCGGCGGGTTCTCGATGGGGGAGGCGGTGGCGGCATTTATGGTCAGCGCCGCGCTGATCACGCTATTCGGTATCACCGGCTGGTTTGAAAAACTGATGAACCGGATTCCCGTGGCGATCGCCTCGGCGCTGCTGGCCGGCGTGCTGGCGCGTTTCGGCATCCAGGCTTTCTCGGCGGCGCAGACGGCCCTGCCGCTGGTGCTGCTGATGCTGGCCATTTACCTGCTGGGCAAACGCCTGTTGCCGCGTTACGCCGTGGTGCTGACGCTGGTCGGTGCGATTGTTTTTGTGGCTGCGCGCGGGCAGCTGGCCTGGTCGGAAATCGCTTTTTCTTTCGCCATGCCGGTGTTCGTGATGCCGAAGTTCAGCGTCGCGGCCATCGTGAGCATGGCGATCCCGCTGTTTGTAGTGACCATGGCCTCGCAAAACGTGCCGGGTGTGGCGGCCGTTTATGCGGCCGGCTACGGGCCGGACAGCGCGGACGGCGGCATCCCGATCTCCAAAGTCATCACACTCAGCGGCCTTGCCACGCTGGTGCTGGCGCCTTTCGGCGCCTTCGCGCTCAACCTGGGCGCCATCACGGCCGCCATCTGCATGGGCAGGGAAGCGCATGAAGACCCGGCCAAGCGCTACACGGCGGCGGTCTCCTGCGGCGCGATGTACATCGTGATCGGCATTTTCGGTGCGGCCATCACCGGCCTGCTCACGGCTTTTCCCAAGGAACTGGTGGTGGCCATCGCGGGACTGGCGCTGCTGGGCTCCATAGGCAGCGGGCTGGCGGCGGCGGTGAAGGACGAGTCGCACCGCGAGGCGGCGCTTATCACGTTTCTTGTCACCCTGTCGGGCGTGGTAATAGCCGGTGTGGGTTCGGCCTTTTGGGGGGTGGTCGCGGGCGCAATCGCGCTGTTTGTACAACAATACGGCCAGCAAGGCCGCAAACCCCTGTCGGGAACGGCGGCAGATATCAGAACCCCTTCCAAACCATGAACATCCTTTTCGTCGCCGATCCGCTTGAGTCCTTCAAAATCTACAAGGACACCACCTTCGCGATGATGCGCGAGGCGCAAAAGCGCGGCCACCGCATCAGCGCCTGCCTGCCGGCCGACATGAGCTGGCAGACCGGCTCCAAGGTCACGGCCCAGGTGCGCCACATCACGCTGACCGGAGACCCCGATACCTGGTTCACGGCGGACGCAAGCCGACCCGATGCGCGCGAAGCTGTCGCGGGTTTTGACGCGGTCGTCATGCGCAAGGACCCGCCCTTCGACAGCGAGTACTTCTACAGCACACACTTGCTGGAGCAGGCCGAGCGCGAGGGCGCGAAAGTCTTCAACAAGCCGCGGGCCCTGCGCGACCACCCGGAAAAGCTCGCCATCCTCGAATTCGCGCAGTTCAGCGGCCCGACGCTGGTCACGCGCAGCGCCGCGGACATCAAGCGCTTTCATGCCGAGCACAAGGACATCATCCTCAAGCCGCTGGACGGCATGGGCGGCATGGGCATCTTCCGCGTGAAGGAAGACGGCCTGAACCTGGGCAGCATCACCGAGACGCTGAATCGCGACGGCGCGCAGAGCGTGATGGTGCAGAAATTTTTGCCCGAGATCGCCAAGGGCGACAAGCGCGTGCTGGTCATCGGCGGCAAGCCCGTCCCCTTCAGTCTGGCGCGCATTCCCCAAGGCAGCGAGGTGCGCGGCAACCTGGCGGCCGGCGGCCTGGGCGTGGCGCAGCCGCTGTCCAAACGCGATTTTGAAATCGCCGAGGCGCTGGGCCCGGTGCTGGCCGCACGCGGCCTGTTGCTGGCAGGTGTCGACGTGATCGGCGACTACGTGACCGAGATCAACGTCACCAGCCCGACATGCTTCCAGGAAATCCACGACCAGGCCGGCTTTGACGTGGCGGCCATGTTCATCGATGCGCTGGAGGCGGCGCTGAAGGCTTGACGCCGCCGGCGCGCCGGTTAAGCTGGCAGGCCCGTTCCATGACGCCTGCACCATGAAACCAGCCATCCGACTCCGTTCATTGCGCCGCGCGCTGCGGCCTCTTGCCCTGCTTGCCTGCACCGCACTGCCGCTGCTGGCGCAGGCGGCCGAGCAGAAAATCATTTTCATCCGCCATGCGGAAAAGCCCGCCCAAGGCCTGGGCCAGCTCAACTGCCAGGGCCTGAACCGCGCGCTGGCGCTGCCGGCCGTGCTGCTGGCGAAGTTCGGCAAGCCGGATTTTGTGTTCGCGTCCGACCCGCACGAGAAAAAACCCGATGGCGATGCACTCTACAACTACGTCCGGCCGCTGCTGACTGTCGCGCCCACGGCGGTGCAGGCCGGTTTGCCGATTAACACCTCTTTCGGCTTTGAGAACATCAAGGGGCTGCAGCAGGAACTGGCTGCGCCACGCTACCAGAATGCGGTGGTGCTGGTGGCCTGGGAGCACAAAAAACTTGAAGACATGGTCAAGGCCATGCTGGCGGGCATGGGCGGCCAGCCCGGCGACGTGCCGCACTGGAAGGGCAGCGACTTCGACAGCATTTATGTGCTGACCGTGCAGCGTGATGGCGGCAAGGCCGTCGCGAGCTTTCGCCATGAGCAGCAGCAGCTCGACGGGCAAGCCGCAAGCTGCCCCAAACCTTAGGACCTGGCCGGACTAAGCCGCTGCCAGCGCGCCGTCCTCGAACACCTTGAGCTCACCTGGCGCGAAGGCCGTCCACTGCTCGTTGGTGGTCAGCGGCGCGGTGACGACCACCGCCACCTTGTCGGTAGGACGCGTGTGTTCGGCGAAGTTCACGCTTACGTCTTCATCGCTGAGCGTGGCGTGCGCAAAGGGATGCTTGCGCTCCACGTAATAGAGATGGGTAGACGCATGGGCCCAGAGCGCCTGGCCGTTGCTGAGCAAAAAGTTGAAGGTGCCGTGGCCGGCGATCTGCGCCGCGAGTTCGCGCAGCGTGATGCTGAGTTCCCGCACGCTGGGCACGCCGGCGTGCGATTTGGCCATCTCCTGCATGATCCAGCAAAAGGCGCGCTCGCTGTCGGTGCTGCCCACGGGCCGGAAGCTGCCGTGCAGGCGCGGCGCAAAATCCTTCAGGTCGCCGTTGTGCGCGAACACCCAGTAGCGGCCCCAGAGCTCGCGCACAAAGGGATGGCAATTCTCCAGCGCCACGCGGCCTTGCGTGGCCTTGCGGATGTGCGAGATCACGTTGCGGCTTTTGATAGGGTAGCGGCTGATCAGTTCGGCCACCGGCGAGCTGCTGGCCGGCTGGTGGTCGACAAAGTGGCGCAGGCCCTTGTCGCTGGCGCCGGCCACGCTGTCGTCGCCCTCAAAAAACGCGATGCCCCAGCCGTCGGCGTGGTGGTCGGTGTGGCCGCCGCGCTGCGCAAAACCGCGAAAGCTGAAGGTCACGTCGGTAGGCGCGTTGCAGTTCATGCCCAGGAGTTGGCACATGGTCAGCCTGCTTTCTGTTCGTCGTTGTGAGGGCCGGGGGGCGCGGGTACGCGAAGCTGCCAGGCCGCCACCATCGCCAGCAGGCAAAGGGTGGCCAACATCAGGAATGCTTCATTGAAGGCCGCCAGCCGCGCCGGGCTGCTGGTGCTGTTGGCCAATGAGTCGCCATGGGCGGCGAGCCGCCATTCCAGCACGATGCCGCACAGGCTTACGCCTATCGCACCGCCCAGCATGCGCAAAAAGTTGATGGCGCTGGCGCCCTGCGACAACAAGTGCTCATGCAACGGCCGCAGCGAACCGAGATTGAGCGACGGCAGGATGAAGCCGAGGCCGATGCGGCCCAGCGTGGCCCAGGCCACCAGCATCCACAGGCCCGAGGCCAGGCTCACCGTGAGCATCAGCGCGAAAGAGGCCGCCAGCAGCGCAAGGCCTGTGCTCACCAGCAGCCAGGTCGGGTGCTTGTCGGCAAGGCGCCCCACGCCGGCGATGGTGGCGGCCAGCACCAGCCCTGCCGGCAGCAGGATGGTGCCCACGTGCAATGCCGAGAGCTGCAGCCCCAGCTGCAGATAGACCGGCAGCAGGTAGGTGGAGCCAAACAAGGCCGTGCCATAGATAAAGGCCACGATGCTGCCCATGGCGAAAGGGCGGTAACCGAAGAGCGCCAGGTTCATGAGCGGAGCGCCGCCGTTCGCGGCCAGGCGGCGCTGCCACCAGACAAAAGCCGCGAGCGCGGCAACCGCGCCCCCGAGCAAAGCAAAGGCCTGGACACCGCCGCCCGCGCCGTGCAGCTGGACCATGCCGTTGAGCAGGCACAGCGTGCCCAGCGCGCCCAGCAGCAGGCCGCGCCAGTCGATCATGGCGGTGTTGCGGTTGGCCGCCACGCCGCCGGGCGCGGTGTCGGGCACATAGCGGTAGGCCATCCACAGCGAGATGAGGCACAGCGGGATGACCATGAAAAAAATCGAGCGCCAGCCGAAAAGGTCGACCAGCACGCCGCCTATGCTGGGCCCCACGGCAGGCGCCAGCACCACGCCCATGCCGAAGAGGCCGCTGGCGCGACCCTGCTCATGCGGCCCGAAGGCACGCATGATGATGATGGCGGGAATCGGCTGCACCACGCCGGCCGCCAGGCCCTCGGCCACGCGCGCGCCCAGCACCAGGCTGAAATGGTTGGACAGGCCGCCGACGATGCCGCCGGCCATGAGCAGCAGCATGGTGCCCGCATAGGTGCGGCGGTAGCCGTAGCGCGCCAGCAGCCAGGGCGTGGTCAGCATGGAGACGGTCATCGCCACCATGAAGCCCGAGCTGACCCACTGCGCGCGCTCCTGTCCCAGCGTGAAGTGGTGGCTCATGTCTGGAATCGCCACGTTGACGATGGTCGACGACATGATGGAGGCCATCGTGCCGATCATGACCGACAGCAGGAGCAGCCAGCGGTAGCGCGGGCCGTGGCGCGCCTGCAGGTCGGCGAGGGAAGCGGACATTCGGCGTGCGGCCGTCAGTCCCTGGGCTCGGACCAGAGCTTGCCGCCCGTGGCCCAGTTCTCGCGCTTGATGTCGGTAATCAGGATGTCCACCGACTCGGGCTGGCCGCCCAGGATTTCAACGCTGACGCGGGTAATGGCCTCGACGAGCTTTTTCTTTTGCTCGATGGTGCGGCCTTCCATCATTTCGACGTGGTAAGTGGGCATGGGTTCCTCTGGATGAAGTCAATGAAGTGCCTGCGGCGGGATTGCCGCAAGGCGCATGAACACCCAATGATAAAAGCAAGAGCGGCCGGCTGTTTTGTCGGCCTGCACTGACAGGCTGACGGGTATTGCCGCCGCAAGCCCCCCCGGGCAAAGCATGGGACACTGGCGTTTCCGGCCTGCCGGGCGCCGCGCGTCCTTCCTGCAGGCTTCACCCGGGCAAGCACTTGTTTTCCAACACGCCTTCCAATTCAACCGAAGCGCCCCTGCCCTTGCTGGCGGGCCGCAACTACCACTGCCATTGCGGGCAGCCGGTATTCTTTCGCAACAGCAAATGCCTGGCATGCGGCACGCCGCTGGGCTATGACTGCGAGCGCGGGATGCTGTTGCCGTTGATGCCCGGACCGCGCAAGGGCTCTTGGCGTGAGTGGCAGGCAAGCGCTGCGCCGGCCACTGCGCCACCCGACGACACGCAGCCGCCGGCGCTGGAGGAAATCCCGGGCCAGGAATCCACGCCGGGGGCCGCGCCGGACAGTTCCGCCGAAGTGGCCGGGGCGAGCCACGGCGATGACGACGGTGTGGCAACGTACAAGCGCTGCCTCAATCTGTCCACGCCCGCCTCCTGCAACTGGCTGATTGATGCGAAGGACCCTGCGGACATGTGCCGCGCCTGCCGGCTGAACCGCACCATACCCGACCTGACCGACCCGCAGCAGCCCGACAACGGCTATCTGTGGGGCCTGATCGAACTCGCGAAGCACCGGCTGGTGTCTTCCCTGATCCTGCTCGGGTTGCCGGTTGCCTCGCGCATCACCGAAGACACCGAACGCGGCATGATGTTCGACTTCCTGCGCTCGCCGGTCAACGGCCCCCACGTCATGACCGGGCACAACACCGGGCTGATCACGCTCAACATCGACGAGGCGGACGACGCCAAGCGCGAGGCGGTGCGCAAGGCCATGCGCGAACCCTACCGCACCCTGCTCGGGCATTTCCGCCACGAGGTGGGCCACTACTACTGGGACCGCCTGGTGGCCGGCACACCCTGGCTGGACGGCTTTCACCAGCTGTTCGGCGATGAAACACTGGACTACAAGGCGGCCCTGCAACGCAACTACGATGAGGGTCCGCCCGCCAACTGGCCGCAGCATTTTGTGAGCGCCTACGCCAGCACTCACCCCTGGGAGGACTGGGCCGAGTGCTGGGCGCACTACCTGCACATGCGCGACGCCATCGACACCGCGCAGAGCTTCGGCCTCAGTGTGGACCGCTTCGACCTGGAGTTCACGCCCTTCACGCTGGACGCGCTGTATCAGCCTGAACACGCGCAGGCCGAGCAGTTCCTGACCTTTATCAACCACTGGACCCGGCTGACCACCATGCTCAACGAGATGTCGCGCAGCATGGGCCAGCCCGACTTCTATCCTTTCGTCCTGCCCCGGGAAGTGGTGGGCAAGCTGCATTTCATTCACCTGCTCGTGAGTTCGCGCAGCTGGCTGCACACGCAAAACGCGGAACCCCAAGCAAAAACACAAGCCGGGACGGCGATGGTTTCGGAGGCTGCGCCGGAGCAAGCTGTTGAACACGTTGAGGCTGTTGAACCGGTGGAGCCCGGTGAACCGGAAGCGGCCCAGCCACCCCCACAGCCACGGGACCAGACGCAAAAACAAAGCGGGGCACAGGGCGCGCAGCAGTAAAGTACGGGGCAGCACAACCAGCCGCCACCAGTTGCCCTTGTCATGCCCGCCCGGCCCCGAAGCCACCACTACAGCGTTTACGTGATCGAGCTTGCGCCCGAGGTATGGGACGTGCCGCGCTTTCGCCGCGCCAACCCGGACTACCAGTTGGGCAAACCATTTGTCTATGTGGGCATGACCGGACTGGACCCGGACGTGCGCTTTGACAAGCACAAGGCCGGCATACAGTCCAACCGCTTCGCGCGCGATTTCGGCGTGCGCCTGCTGCCCGGGCTTTACGAGATGTACAACCCCATGCCTTACGACGCAGCGCGCGAGATGGAGGTGGAGCTGGGCATAGGCCTGCGCGAGGCGGGCTATGGGGTCTGGCAGGCCTGAGCGCGGGTCCCTCAGGGTGCTTTTTCTTATTCCAGCGCGCTTACCGTCACGCCGTGCTGGTCGGAGAAGGCCTGCAGAATGCCGGCGATCTCTCCGTCCTGCAGCGTGGTGACCAGCTCGACAAGTTTGTTGTCGTCGCCTCGGTGGCTGTCGCTCACCGTCACCGTGGCGGAAGGGTCGTTGGCCGCAAACAGCTTTTGCAGCGATGAGCCCAGCGAAGCCATCACGCCTTCGCGCTCAGCCTTGCCGGCGCTGCTCCCCTGCGCATATTGCACTTCGAACGAGAAATTGGTTTTGGGATTCATGAGCCTGTATTCCCGAGCATGGATGTGAAGGTTTGGCCTATCCGCGCAGCTTCGCAGTGAGCGTGATCTCCGGAACGCCGGCCAGCGCCTTTGACAAGGGACAGGCCTTCTTGGCTCCCTCAGCGATCTCCTGGAACCTGGCTTCGTCGATACCGGGAATAGCGGCCTCCAGCGTCAGCGCGATGCGGTCAATAAGGAAACCCTCTCCTTGCGGCACCAGGCGAACCCTGGCGCGGGTGTCGACCGAGGCGGTGGCAAAACCAGCCTTGTCGCAGGCAAAGGAAAACGCCATGGTGAAACAGGCCGCATGGGCCGCACCCAGCAGCTCCTCCGGGTTGGTGCCGTTTCGGTCGTCTTCAAAACGGCTGCCGAAGCCGTAGGGATAGTTCTTGAGCGCGCCGGTGTCGGTACTGATGCGGCCCTGGCCTTTTTTGCCGGCGCCTTCCCAGTGAACGGAAGCGTTTTTTTCAATCATGGCAGTCCTTGAAGATGAAAGCGGATTCATCAATGTGCGCGCGGCGCGGGCACCGGGGCGTCAGACAGCGCCGCGCGTGGCGGCTTGGCGCTTCCTACGCCTGTGCGGTTTCCGGCGCGGCCTGGGCGACTTCCGAGGCGACCGCGTCCAGCGCTTGCGCCACCACGCCCTGGTTGTCCAACGGCCTGAGCAGGCGTTCCCGCATCAGGCGCTCACAGCTGCGCTTGGTCATGGAGTGCGGCTGACCGCCATGGCTCACGAACATGAACAGAGTGCCCTTAGTGCTGGCCCAGATCAGCTGGGCGCGCAGCCAGCGCCGGCGCGAATACAGGTCGACCCAATGGCCAGCTCGCAGACTCATCAGCAGGCGCTCGGCATCGCCTTGGGCCAGGGCCGGCACGGCGTCGGGTGACGCCTGCTGCTCGGCGATCAGCTCGGCGTGGGAAGAATCAAGCTCTTCCTCAACGGACTGGGCGGCCTGCACGGCGGCAGGTTGCCCGTAGCCTTCCTCCTGAGACGCGAGTTCGCCCGGCACTGTCGGCAAGGTGTCTTCAAAGCCTGCGGCATCGAGTTCATCGCGCGCCAGCCAGGGGTGGGCGGCCGCTTTGGCGCGGCGCTGCTCGGGAGTGGCCGGAAGCTCTTCAGGTTCCAGCGGCATGGCGCCCGACTCTTCGGCATCGCGCTGGCTTTTGAGGCGCCGCAGCTTGAGCACGGGCCGGTGCAGCTTCATCAGGCCTTCGAAGAAGGGCTCGCTCTCGCGCGGGTCCTGGCCCAGCAGTTCCAGCCCTTCATGCAGCTTGGCCAGCAGGCCTGGAATCATTTCAATCAGCTTGGCCGGGCGCTTGAGGGTAACTTCCCGTTTGACGCTCCAGAGCAGGTCGGGCACCACCGAGCCGAAGCCCATGGGGTCGATCTGGTTGCGCGTGTCGGTGAGCTTGGCGTGGGCCATGGCCAGCGCCCATGGACCAAAAAGGAAATCAAGGATCAAGCCGGGCACCTTGTCCAGGTCCGAGCGCGTGCTCAGCTCAAAGGCAATCTGGTCGGCCTGAGTCTGGCGCTCTTCGGCGAAGCGCAGGGCCTGCAACACGTTGTTGCGGTGTTCCGCCTCGAGCTGGTCTTGTTCGTCCCAACCGTATTCCAGCTCGGCAAGGGCCATGCTGAAAGGCTGGGCATCCTCGATCGCCAGGCTGTTGAGTTCGTTATAGGCACGCGTGACCGGCTCGAAGAAGGCCAGGAACTCGGGGCTGAATTCGTCGTTGTACTTGAAGCTGCGCTGGGCCACCCGCTCCATGACGCGACGCCCGGCATGGCCTTCGTCGCTGAAAAAACGTGGGTCCACCATGGCCAGGCGCAGCAGGGAAGGCTCCAGCGCGACAATGGCCTCGCGCACCGGCACCAGCAGGCGCGGGTCTTGCGCCACCTGGTTGACCAGCTTGCGCACCACCTCCAGCCCCAGCACCTGGCCGACCTGCCGGGCTTCCTTCTTGAGCTGGGTGCGCACCATGGCCCGCTCGCGAGGCTTGGCATACGAACCCCAGACCTGCGGGCTGAGCTGGCTGCGTTCGTCGACCCGGCGCTGGGGCCGGTCAACCGCCGGCATGTCCTGGTAGTCCGACTGCACCCCGCCGTGGGCCTCGGCCAGTTGCGCGGAAGCGGAGTCGGGCGCGGACTGCAGCGCGGCCAGCTCTTCCTCGACCGTTTCGTAATACGAAGGTGCCAGGCCGTGGTGGGCGTTGCTGCCGCCGTGGAACAGGAAGTCCTGGAACAGCTCGTCACGAATTTCGTAGTTGGACAGGTCCGCGTATTGCGGCACCGGCTTGCCGCCGCCCTCGCCATAACCGCCTTCCCCGCCGCCGGTCCCGTCACCTCCGGCACCGCCCTGGCCGGAACCCGCCGCGCCGGAACCATTGCCCCCCCGCCCGCGCCCACGGCCCACGTTGGCCGGCGTGGGCAGCACGCGGTAGCTGGCGCCCTGGATATTGGCGAGTTCAAGCTGGTTGACCAGCCGCTCATAAAGCCGTTTGAGTTCACGCCCCAATGGGTCGGCCATGTACTTCAGCCACAGCGAGGTGATCGCCGGCTCGGCTCCGCTCGCCACAATCATCTCGCGCAGGGTTTGTGCGAAAACATCGGGGCGCAGCGGGTTGAGGTCCGGCCTCACATTGGGCAGGCCCTGCACCGTGCTGATCAGCTTGTTGAGTTCGGCCAGGATGTGGTCCACGGCCGGCAACACCTGCTGGAGCAGCCGTGAGGATTCAATCGCCTTGGAAACGTCCTGGTCGTCGACCAGCGAGAAGCTCGAATGGCTCAGGGCGGCGAAGGCGCTGGACGAGGCCGCGGCAGAAGCGGCCAGTTGCTCGCTTGAAGCTTCGGGCGTTCGCGCCGCCTGGGCCGCAGCGGCCACATTGGCCTTGAAATGGACCAGCAGGTCGGCGGGATACTGCACGCCCCAAGCGGATTTGTTTTTGAGCAGCTCGCGCCAGGCGGTGGCCAGCTCATCGCGTTCGGCCACCTTCCCGCTTTGGGTTTCGGCCACCTGCAGGCCCGCCACGGCATCTTCGATGCACTTTTCCAAAGCGGATCGCGCCGCCGTGGCCGCCGACTGGAGGCAGGATTGAAGAACGTCAGGTTGCGAAGCCATCTGGAGCCAGGATTTCCGGAAAAAAAAGGTGAGAGCGCTCAGCCAGCCAGCTTGCAACCGTACGTGCCGGGGGCCAGAGAGATGTCTAGGGTAAAGGCCAACCGTGTTTCCTTTGAAATGCTTGCAAAGTGTTTCATTTGGTTTCTCCTGTACACATGCGATTTGTGCCGCGCTCTTGGGACAACTCGGTGCAAGCTGCCGCTTAAATCCCCCGAACGCACGGCTGGAGGAGGGTTTTTTGTAAGATCAGCGCTTCTTTGTAAAGGTCGGTTCGGCGCAACAGTTTCAGCGCCGCAGCGCACCTAAAACCTCTGCGGAGCCTGTTTTGGCATCATTTGGGCCTGTTTTCGCCGGTTTCCGGCTTCCCTGGCTGGCGGCCGGCGCGCTTTGGATGTGTTCAAGCGTCTGGTCTCACACCGTGCTGGAAAACACCGCCCTGCTGGGCATGAGCCCCGAACAGGTCACAGCCGTCCTGCCCGATGCCCAGCCGGTGCGGTCCCCGCAGCGTTTGCCCTCCGGCGCGCTAGGCTCGCTGCGTGTGCCCGACGCGCTCTGCGAGGGCGCTCATTTCGAGCAGACTCTGTTTTTCGCCCACCAGAAACTCGCGCGGATGGACTTCGTGCTGCTCAACACCACCTCCGGCCCGGGCGCCGAAGAAGCGCTGGCCAAAGCCCAGGCGGCCTTGCTGCAGTCGCTGCGCGCGAAGCTGGGCCCGGAACTGGCCGCCTTCGGCGCCGTGCCGGGCGCCGTGGCCGACAGCGCGTCGTGGGCCGGCGCGGACGCCGAGGTGATGCTGTTCCGATCAGGCAGGCCAGGCCACCCCAGCCTGCGTGTTGTCATCCGCCAGCGGCAGCTGGTGGATGCGGGCGAGCTTTGACGCGCTTTAAGCGGTACCGGCCTTGACCTTCAAGCGCCAGGCGTGCAGCAGGGGCTCGGTGTAGCCGCTGGGCTGCTCCAGGCCCTTGAAGACCAGGTCGCAGGCCGCCTTGTAGGCCGCCGAGGTATCAAAGTGCCCAGCCATGGGTTGGTACAACGGGTCGCCGGCGTTTTGCTTGTCGACCACGGCGGCCATGCGTTCAAAGGTCTCCGTGACTTGCGCCTTGGTGACCACACCGTGCAGCAGCCAGTTGGCCATGTGCTGGCTTGAAATTCGCAGCGTGGCGCGGTCTTCCATCAGGCCCACGTTGTGGATGTCGGGCACCTTGGAGCAGCCCACACCCTGGTCGATCCAGCGCACCACGTAGCCGAGAATGCCCTGGGCGTTGTTGTCCAACTCCTGCTGTTTGGCCTCGGCGCTCCAGGCCGGCGTGCGCGTCACCGGGATTTGCAGCAAGCCGTTGAGCAACGCATCACGCTCCTTGTTGGCGTCAATTTTCTCAAGCTCTTTTTGCACCTTGCTGACCTTGACCTGGTGGTAGTGCAGCGCATGCAGCGTCGCGCCCGTGGGGCTGGGCACCCAGGCGGTGTTGGCGCCGGCTTTCGGGTGGGCGATCTTCTGCTCCATCATGGCTTTCATGAGGTCGGGCATGGCCCACATGCCCTTGCCGATCTGCGCCTTGCCGCGCAGGCCGCAGGACAGCCCCACCAGCACGTTGTTTTTCTCGTAGGCCGCGATCCAGGCGCTGGTCTTCATGTCGCCCTTGCGGATCATGGGGCCGGCCTGCATGGCGGTGTGCATCTCGTCGCCGGTACGGTCCAGGAAGCCGGTGTTGATGAAAGCCACGCGGCTGGAAGCGGCGGCAATGCAGGCCTTGAGGTTGACGCTGGTGCGGCGCTCTTCGTCCATGATGCCGAGCTTGACGGTGCTGTCCGGCAGGCCCAGCATTTTTTCGACGCGGCTGAACAGCTCGGCGGCAAACGCCACTTCGGCTGGGCCGTGCATCTTGGGCTTGACGATGTAGACCGAGCCCTTGCGCGAATTCTTGATGCCGGGCTTGCCCTTGCGCTTGAGGTCGTGGATGGCGATCGTGGTCGTGACCACGGCGTCCAGGATGCCTTCCGGAATTTCGCGCGTGGCGCCGTCGGCCGCCGTGTACAACACCGCCGGGTTGGTCATCAGGTGGCCGACGTTGCGCACAAACATCAGCGAGCGGCCGTGCAAGGTGACGGGCTGGCCCTTGGGCGAGGTGTATTCGCGGTCCGGGTTCAGGCCGCGGGTGAAGGTCTTGCCGTCCTTGGTCACGCTTTCGGTCAGCGTGCCCTGCAAAATGCCCAGCCAGTTGCGGTAGGCCAGCACCTTGTCTTCGGCATCGACCACGGCCACCGAGTCCTCCAGGTCCAGGATGGTTGACAGTGCAGCTTCGACAACGAGGTCGCTCACGCCGGCCGCATCCGTCTTGCCGATGGGCGTGCCCCGGTCTATGCGGATGTCCAGGTGCAGGCCGTTGTGCTGCAGCAGTACCGACGAGGGTGCCGAGGCCTTGCCCTGGTAGCCGATGAACTGGGCAGCGTCTTCCAGCGTCGTGGTTTCCGCGCCCTTCTTGCCTTTGAGCGTGACGACCAGCTTGCCGCCCTTGACGGCATAACCGGTCGAGTCGATGTGCGAGCCCTTCTTGAGCGGCGCGGTGCGGTCCAGCACATAGCGTGCGTATTCAATTACCTTGGCGCCGCGCACCGGGTTGTAGCCCTTGCCCTTTTCGGCGCCATCGGTTTCGGCGATCACGTCGGTGCCGTACAGCGCGTCATAAAGGCTGCCCCAGCGTGCGTTGGCGGCGTTGAGTGCGTAGCGCGCGTTCAGGATGGGCACCACAAGCTGGGGGCCGGCCTGCAGGGCCAGCTCGTCGTCCACCCTGGCCGTCGTGATGCCGACTTTTTTGGGCTGCGGCACCAGGTAGCCGATCTTTTCCAGGAAATCGCGGTAGGCCGCCATGTCGGCGATGGGGCCGGGGTTGGCTTTGTGCCAGGCGTCGAGTTCAGCCTGCAGGCGGTCGCGCTCGGCCAGCAGGGCGATGTTCTTCGGGGCCAGGTCGGCCACGATGCCGTCAAAGCCTTTCCAGAACGCGCTGCTGGCCACGCCGGTGCCGGGCAGCACATGGTCCTCGATGAAGCGGTAAAGCTCCGTCGCGACCTGGAGGCGGTGGCTGGCGGTGCGCGCGGTGCTGTCGGCGGCGTTGTTGGCGATGCTGGTGCTCATGGTGTCGTCCCTTTTTTCAGAAAACCAAAATAAAAATGAAAGCGGATTATTGGAAAGGCAGCGCGAGCACGTCGCGCAGGCTGCTGCCGGTGTACACGGGCTGCGTGCCCAGTTCTTCAAACGGCAGCTGGTAGCGGTTGACCCACAGCGTGCGGTAGCCATACCAGGTGGCGGCCAGTGCGTCCCAGCCGTTGCAGCTCACAAAAGCAATCTGCCTGGCCTCCAGCCCGGTGGCCGCAAGCCCCAGCGCGTAGGCCTCGGGGGCGGTTTTGTACTTGCGGATGCTGTCGACGCTGATCACGTGGTCCAACAAGCCTTCCAGCCCTGCCGATCGCACGGCCACGCCCAACATGGATGGGTCGCCATTGGAGAGGATGCCAGTGACCACGCCGCGCGCCTTCAGCGCCTGCAGCACCTCCCGGTTCTCCGGAAAGGCCGACAGGTGACGGTACTGGTTCATGAGCTGGTCTTCCTGGCCGGGGCCCAACTCAAGCCCCAGGCGTTTGCAGGCATAACGCAGGCCGGCGCGCGTGAGTTCCCAGAACGGCTGGTAGTGCGCGCCGCCGTTGCTGGTGGTCACCAGGCGTGTGTATTCAATCTGTTTGTCGCGCCACAGCAGGCCCAGCGCCTCGCCTTTGCCCGGGAACAATTGCTCGGCCAGCAGGCCCACGCTGTAGACGTCGAACAGCGTGCCGTAGGCGTCAAACAGCACGGCGCGCAGCGAGGCGGGTTGATGGGAGCGAGGCTTTTCCATGGCCCTCTACTGTATTTGATACATGGACCGCGATTAATCAACGCGAAATCGCTTTATCCATGACTTAAATGCGCGCAATCCAAAAATCAACCTGATATCCCCATCCGTCCGCTCATAAGCCGCCGAAAACAGATTTAAATAAATTGGCACAGCTCTTGCATCTCGTCTTGTACACAAGTATGGATGCTTTCAAGTGGTGCACATCTCCTCAACAATGAATCCTTCCGCACAGCCCGGCGTGCCTGGGCTGACGGCGCAGCATGCTGGCGCGGACATTGCACTCGCGCCGCAGGCCTGGATTACCAGAACACCGTCCTTCTCCCCCGGCGACAGCGGCGCGTTGGCCGGGCTGTCTTTTGCCGCCAAAGACAATATTGATGTCGCAGGCGTGCCCACCACCGCCGCCTGCCCCGCCTTTGCCTACACCCCAACGGCACACGCCGCCGTGGTGCAAAAGCTGCTCGATGCGGGTGCGCAGTTGCTGGGCAAGACCAACCTGGACCAGTTCGCCTGCGGCCTGAACGGCACGCGTTCACCCTATGGCGCAGTGCCCAATGCGATCAACCCGGCCTATATATCAGGCGGGTCCAGCTCCGGCTCGGCGTACGTGGTGGCGACCGGGCAGGCGGACTTCGCGATGGGCACCGACACGGCCGGCTCCGGGCGCGTGCCTGCAGGGCTGAACAACATCGTAGGCCTCAAGCCCTCCAAAGGTTTGATCAGCGCGCGCGGCGTGGTGCCAGCCGCGCAAAGCGTGGACTGCGTGTCCATCTTCGCGCGCACCGTGGCTATGGCCGCCCGCGTGCTCGAAGCGGCCATGGGCTACGACCCGCTGGACCCGTACTCGCGCACGCTGGCAATGGCCGACACAGCCTTGCCGGCCGGCTTTCGTTTTGGTGTGCCTTCAACATTGAGCTTCTGCGGCGACGCGCTGGCCGAGCAGGCCTTTGGCGAAGCGGCCCTGCGCATGCGGGCCCTGGGCGGCGTGCCGGTGCCCATCAACTTCGCGCCGCTGGCCGAGGCGGCCGCGCTGCTCTATGAAAGTGCACTGGTAGCCGAGCGCTACGCCGCCGTGCGCGATTTTTTCGACGCACATGAGGCCGATGTGATCGAGCCGGTGCGCAGCATCATTGGCGCGGGCAAGCAGTACAGCGCCGCCGACCTGTACGCGGCCCAGACGAAATTGCGCGCGCTGGGCCAGCAGGCGGCCGCGATGTGGCAGGACATTGATGTGCTGCTGCTGCCGACCGCACCCACGCACTACACCCTGCAGGCCATGCAGCGCGACCCCGTCGCGCTGAACCGCTACCTGGGCACCTACACCAACTTCGTCAACCTGCTGGACTATGCGGCGCTTTCCGTGCCCAGCAGCCTGCGGCCCGACGGCCTGCCCTTCGGCATCACGCTGGTGGGCCTGGCGGGCAGCGACTGGCAGCTGGCCGAACTCGGCCAGCGCTACCACCACGCCACCGGTTTGCCGCAGGGCGCCTTGAATGAAGCGCTGCCCGCGCCCGCGGTACTGCCGGGCATCAAGCCGCCGTCCACCGTCAGGCTGGCCGTCGTGGGCGCCCACCTGTCCGGCATGCCGCTGAACAGCCAGCTGACCTCGCGCGGTGCCACGCTGGTCGGTACCGCGCGCACCGCGCCCGACTACCGCTTTTACGCGCTGCCGGGCACGGTACCGCCCAAGCCGGGGCTGCTGCGCGTGGCCGCCGGCGAAGGCGCGGCCATCGCACTGGAAATCTGGGAGATGCCGGTGCAGCACTACGGCTCCTTCGTCGCGCTGATTCCCGCGCCGCTGGGCATAGGCACGCTGGCGCTCGAAGGCGGCGCCAGCGTCCAGGGTTTTGTCTGCGAGGCGCACGCCGTGCAAGGCGCCGAGGACATCACGCACCTGGGCGGCTGGCGCGCTTACCTTGAATCACTGAAGTCAGCCGCCTCCACCTGAAGTTTTTCCTCCACCGCCCTCCATTCATTCAAAGCTTATCCATCACCCGCAGGAGCACTCCATGAAACCCGTTCCCACACCGTCATCCGCCATCTCCGGCCCGGCACGCCGCACGCTGATCAAGGCCACGGCCGCCGGCGCGGCGCTGGGGATTATGGGCATGCCCGCCATCCTGCGTGCACAGGGCGGGCCGAAAATCCGCATCGGCTACTGGCCCATCGCCGCCGGCCTGCCGTTTTACTCGGCGATCGAACTGGGTTACTTCAAGGAAGCCGGCCTGGACGTGGAAGCGCTCAAGTTCGCCGGCGCGCAGCAGGTGATGGAAGCAGTGCTCTCGGGCCGCGCCGACGGCACCGCCAACGGCACCGGCTCGGCCAACATCGCCATCGGCGAGATCGCCCAGCCCGGGACCTTCAAGATCTTCTGCTCCAACCCGAGCAACGTGAAGAACGTGCTCGACGAGGTGATCGTGCCGGCGGCCAGTCCGGCCAAGGTGATGGCCGACCTCAAAGGCAAGCGCGTCGGCTCCGGCCCCGGCATCCAGAACGTGACGCTGGCCAAGACCGTGCTGGAACGCGGCGGCGCCACCGGCGCGACCGTGGTCGAACTGCCCATAGGCCAGCATGTGGCCGCGCTGGCCGCCGGCCAGATCGACGGCGCTTACACGCTGGAGCCCACCGGCACCATAGGCCGCATGAACGGCACTACCCGCGTGCTCGAAGCCGGCGTGATCGCGCGCTATGTGCTGGGCGACCCGATGGCGCCGTGGTTCGGCGGCTCGGCCTCGCTGTCTTCGGACTTCATCAAGAAAAACCCCGA